>Ga0256407_10000920_pt1 | contig 66359 bp, 61 predicted proteins | sample RumenRJG_04DNA_FD_193489 | JGI IMG/M metagenome (GOLD analysis project Ga0256407, IMG submission 193489) | Bovine rumen microbial communities from Lethbridge, Alberta, Canada - RJG_04 | ecosystem: Host-associated > Mammals > Digestive system > Stomach > Rumen | place: Canada: Alberta... | reverse complement strand
TCGGCATCACGCTCGTCAACTCTCACTATGCTGTGAATGGGTACGCAATGTTCACCTTTGGCATACTTGCTGCCAATAGAATTAGTCAGATAGCGGTCGATGGCAGGGAAATAATTTGTTTCTTTTTGAACAGTTTCAGGCTCTGACGAATCTGTTTCGGTTATGGTAACCGAATCAACTTTTTGTTCTTCAATGTTTTGTTGATTGTTTTGGCAACCTGCAAAGGTTAATGTTAAAAATAAAATACTTAAAAAAACTTTTTTCATAAGGTTCTCCTTATAAAGCTCAACTTATTTTTTTCGTGTAATCGTATTTAGACATTTTGTAACTAAACAAACAACTTATTATAAAAACCGTAACACCTAAAAAAACAAAAGTGTTCGATATTCCAATTTTTTGTGCAACAGAACCGGTAAAAAAACTGCTTAACGAAAATGTTCCTAAAAAGCATAAAGCATTTAAACTTATTATTCTTCCCCTTTTTTCATCCGCAACGGCAGTTTGTACCAACACATTTTGCGGTGTTATAAAAAATGTTGAACCTACCCCCAAAAAGAACATTGCAATCAAAACAAAATAGTGGTTGGAATTTAGTCCGGTAAAAATAAAAGCGGAACTTACAAATATACAACCGATAAACAAAATTCTTCGTAAACCTTTTACCGACATTTTAGATGCAATAAGTAAAGATGCAGTAAGCGAACCTACACCTGTTGCACCTAACAAATATCCTAAAATATCCGCTTTTGAAACAAGAACATCTGCAGTATATATAGGTAAAAGCATAGGATAGCTCATAACCAAAAAACTAAACAGAAAAAGGTATACTTGTGCCGTTATTATCGGTGAATTTTTTATTGAATATAAAAATCCTTCTTTAATTGAACTAAATATGTTTTCTTTCTGTGTTTCTTTATTTTTAAAATCTTTTATTTTCATTGCTTTTATTAGAAAAAAAGTGGGAACCAAAACCAAAAAGTTTAAAAGAAAACAATATTTTGCACCTAAATAACCTATAATAAGTCCGCCTATGGCAGGACCTATAAACCTTGCAAGATTAAAACAAGAAGCGTTTAACGAAATTGCATTACCCAAATCTTTCGGATCATCCACCAAAAGAACAAAACTCGATTGCCTTACCGGTGCATCAATGGCTGCAACCGTATTTAAAAATACACCTAAAATTACTATAAGGTAAAGGTTTAATAATCCGGAAAAAGCAACAATTGTCATTAAAAATGTTTGCAGTATATATAAAGATTGAACAATGATTAACAGTTTGTGCCTGTTATATTTATCTACAACCGCACCTGTGAAAGGGGACAAAATAAACAACGGTGCAGTACTTATAAAAGTTAAACTGCCCATAGTAAAAGCGGATTTTGTTATATCGTAAACAAGCCAACTTATAGCAACATTCTGTATCCATAACCCTATTTGAGTTATGGCAAGTGAAGGGAAAAACAGTCTGAAATTTCTGTATTTAAATCCCCTAAAAATATTTTTTAGTCTATTCATTTTTATTTTCATTCCAATGGTTAAAAATGTTTGCCAATATTGCTCCGGAAATGTTGTGCCATACCGAAAATATTGCTCCCGGAACGGTAGCCATAGCAAGTGAAGCAAACGATGTTGATGCAAGGCTTGTTGCAAGACCTGAATTTTGCATACCGATTTCAATGGAAACGGCTTTAGTTTTTGCAACATTGAATTTCAACATTTTCCCTAACCCGAACCCGCAAGCATAACCTAAAACATTGTGTAAGATAACAACGGTAAATACTATCAGTCCCGTAGATAAAATTTTTGATGCATTGTGAGATACAACACTTGCAACAATCATACAAATACCTATAACTGAAACCATGGGAAGAATTGTTATAACTTTTTGTGTAAAATTTCCGAAAAATTTGTTTATAATAAACCCTAAAACTATCGGTATAATAACCACATTTATAATGGAAATGAACATTGAATAAGTATCGACATTAACGGTGGTACTTAATAAAAGGTATGTAATTAATGGCGTAAGAACGGGAGCAAGAATTGTGTTAACGCTTGTCATACTTACCGATAATGCAACATCCCCTTTGGAAAGATAAGTAATAACATTGCTCGATGTTCCTCCGGGACAAGCACCTACAAGAATAACACCGGTCATAAGTGCGGCATCAAGATTAAACAGTTTACATAACATAAAAGCAAGTAACGGCATTATTGTAAATTGTGCAACACAACCTATAATAATATCTTTCGGGCGAACAAAAACAAGCTTAAAATCTTCAAACTTTAAAGTAAGTCCCATACCGAACATTATTATCATAAGAAGATAATTTATCCACGATAACGAAACCCATAATCCCGTTTGCGGAATAAATAAAGTTGCGGCTGTAACAACAAGAACTATCACAGCCATATATTTACCGAAAAAATTGCTGATGTTATTTAATAAATTCATATTTATCTTCCAAAATAAATTTCAATTATTGTATAAATAAATCAAAATATTTATCAAATTTTCTTTTGCAAATAATAACTCAACTATGTTAGAATAAAATCACAACAACAAATAATTTTTTTATACAAAACCATAGGAGTGCATCATGAATATCAGTGAATTAAGGAAAAATAACGAATTGGTAGATTTGTTTTGTTCTATAGCGGAAATTCCGTCTCCGTCATTAAAAGAAGAACAAGTTATCGATTGGATTTGCAATTATTGTAAAGCAAATAATTTGCCATGCGAGACAGACGATTATAAAAATATATATATCACAATACCGGCAACGGATAAGAATAAGAAACCGATTTTGTTATCCGCACATATGGATGTTGTAGGGGATGATTCCCCTGTTGTTCCTTATTTGGACGGCGATTTAATAAAAGCCAAAGGCAGAACTCTCGGTGCAGACGATAAAGCAGGTGTTGCAAATGCATTATATTTTGCAAAAGAACTTGTAAAAAGGTCTGATATAAAACATGGCGGATTAGAACTTCATTTCACCAGAGACGAAGAAAATGGTATGACCGGCATAAAAAATACGGACTTTTCAAAAATAAATTCAAAGTATGTGTTGGTATTAGACAGCGATGCACTTGGTCAATGCTTGGTTGCAGGTGCCAGTTATGTAGATGTAAATTTAAAAGTATCTGCGCCAAAAGGCGGACATTCCGGAAACGATATCGGGGATAACACAAGAAAAAATGCAGCAAAATTAATTGCAGATTTAGTTTCCGATTTACCGCAGGGTGTTTTTTACAGTGAAAATGGGCAAGTTGTAACTTCTTGCAATATCGGCGGCATTTCAGCGGGCAACTTAAATATTACAAACGTTATAAACACAGATGCTGCAGCAACATATTCTATAAGAAGCTCAAACAAAGCAAAAGAAAACGAACTTATACAAATCATGCAAAAAACAGTTGATGAATTTAATAAACAATATAAAGGTATAGCGACGGCAACAATTGTATTTAATGTAAAAATGCCGATGTTCGAAAAAAATCAAGATGAATATATGCCGAATTTGTTTTCAAAAGTGGCTAAAAAAGTGGGGATAGAACCTGAAATTTCATCGTTTCATGCGGGGGCAGAAACTCATATTTATGCCAATAAACAAAATGCTAAAGGTGAACATTTTTCCCCGTACTTGATAGGGCTGGCAACCGTATGCAATATGCATTCCGCTAACGAATATGTTGATTATAAAACTATGGTAAAAGGCCAGGAATTGTTAAAAGTGTTATTTGAAGCATATAACTCATAAACTTTTATAATATTAAAACTATTGAGATAAAACAGGATATGAGTTAAACTATATGTATCGGCATTTACGGTTACAATGTCGTAGCTTTGTTGTTGTGTTGTATAAAAACAAAACTATAAAAATATAAAATGCTTTTGAAAAGAACTTTGCTAAACAAGTGCATATCTGTTTTTATAACGATGGGATTAATCCTGTCGTCATCCGGTATTGGTGGTTTTGCCGCACCAACACCTGTAAATTCTGTTTATCCAACCTATGTTGAAAATGTTGTTCCTTTTAATCTCGGGAAAGTTACAAACTCCACAGATTTTTCAACATCCAAAGTTGTAGTTCAAATTCAAGATTTACACGGTGACTATCAAACACAAAAAAATATATCTTCGATACTTTCATATTTGGACAAGAATTATGGTATATCCAATATTTATGTTGAAGGTGCACCGCAAGGAAAACTAAGTACAAAATGGCTTGCTGATATATCCGACAATTCAACCAAAAAAGTTTTTATTGAAGCAATGATGTCCGTTGGGGAATTGTCCGGTGCGGAATATTTTTCTGTTACCGAAGGTAAAACAGACATTTTAAAAGGTGCCGAAAATTTTAATGCATATTCCGCAAATCTCGTAAGACTTGCGGAAATGAAAAGAAATCAAGCCGTCGTTGAAGCGCAACTTTTACCTTTACAAATGCAAATAGAATCTCTCGGTCAAAAAATTTACGGCAAAGATAACAAAAAAATTCTCGCATTATCTCAAAAGTATAAGAAAAACGAAATTACTACAGAAAAATATTTTAAAACTTTATTTAAGTTTTCACATAGATACGGTATAAGCACAGACAAATATCCGCAACTTTCTTTGTTTAAGCAAATTCTTTCGATAAGAAACAAAATCAATACCGATACCATATCCAAAGAAACGGCAAATGCCGTAAATTTATTGAAAAAAGAATTATCTTTTGCGGAATATAAATCACTTACCGAACTATCAAAATCTCCGGAAACAAAAAAAGTTTTTTATCTTGAATTAAATAAGCATTTACAAAAAACAAAAGATTATGAAAAATTTCCGCAAATAAAACTTTTTTCCTCATATATTCTGCTCAATTCACAAACAAATCCTATTGATTTTGTTCGTCAGGAAGAAATGTTTGTAAACGAAATAAGAAACAAATCATCAAAAACTTTAAGCGAGCAAGAAGTTTTGTTTATGGAAAGATTTGTTTCGATTTTCGAATCTTTGTTACAAAACAAAATAAATTACAGAGAATATAAAAATTATAACTATGCTTTTAGTGAGTTTGAACGTATATTAAACAAATATATAGTTTCTTCTAATCTTGATGCTTTAAAAAGTTCTATTGATACGGCAGAAAAGTTCTATTCGGTAAATACTGACCGTGACGAATATTTTGTTAAATCTATCGTTACCGGAAACGATAAAAATATATCAAAAGTAAAACCCGTACGTAATAACAATGCTGAAAATATGTTAAAAATCGCTACAAAAATAGATGTTATAATTTCCGGCGGTTTTCATACGGCAGGAATTTCGAAACTTCTTGAAGACAAAAAACAAAGTTATGTTGTTATTACGCCGGAAACAGTCGGAACGATTTCCGAATACGATAAAATATACAATTCCATAATTACCCGCCAAGCATCAATGTTTGAAAGAAATGCGTTTGACTTTATTAAAAAATCCGCAGTTTTTGAAATGTCTCCGTTGTCGGTAGATCCCGTTAAAGCCGTATTTACCATAATTTTTTCCGAACAAACTTTAAGAAAGCTTCAAGCAAACAAAATGCTTGATGCAAAAATTATAGAAGATACAATAAATTCAGGTTACGGGAAAAAAGTTATAGAAATAGAAAATATAGAAATTAATCCGGACACAATATATATAAATGCTAATGGTCAAAAACTTACAATTAAAAACGGTAAAGTATTTTATGAAAACGAACCGATAGAAGAAGAAATACCTGCTTCTGTTACCGAAACAGACATTAGCGATGGTATTGCGGTTCAAAATGCAGTAATAGACTTTTTAATTTTGTCTGTAAGGCACAATGTTAGTAACAGTGAAATTGATGCCGTGTTTGACACCTTAAATAAAAATTATTTGGATGAACAAACATTATCTCTATTAAAAAATGCCGCACAAAAATTTTCTACGGAACAAAGAAAATATATAGAAACCAAAATTGCTTTAATAGAAAATAATAATGGTAAACCGTTACTTTCAATTTATAAATCATCTCTTGCATCAAAAATAAAATTTAAACCGTTAGCTGTTGCAGTTGAAAACTTTTATTCCATTTTTATAGTTCCTTTTAAAGAACTTAATGATATGGCATCAATAGTAAGCGGTACAATGACACAGAAAGATTTTCTTGAAAAGCATAAACAATATGTGAACGGTGACGAAAATACAAGACTTGTTATGGAACGAGCCCTTGATTCTATAATAAAAACTACCGTTATGTTCGGCGGAAACAATATTTTAGGAAAAGCCGTAAACTACGTTTTACATATGTTTCATAATGCAAAAGCAATAGCTTCCCGTTCGGAAATTCAATTTACAAAAGATAAATATATAACAACCAGCATTTATGAACTGATGAAACGAAACGGGCTTGGTGCCATTTATGACGGTCAAGGTACCAATTTCGGAGTATATTCTAAAAATGCCGAAAAAATGGAATTGTGCCTTTTTGATGAACAAGGTAATGAAACAAGATATGAAATGTCTAAAAATAAAAAAGATGTTTGGAACATTTATCTTCCAGATGTAAAACCCGGACAAAGATACGGTTTTCGTGCACACGGTCCGTACGAACCGCAAAACGGACATTATTTTAATCCGAACAAACTTGCGGTAGATCCCTTTTCATTCCAACAAGAGTCGCGTTTTGTTTTTGATGATTCTTTAATAGTGTGCGAAAAAGGAAATTTGTATAAGCCCGATACAAGAGATTCCGCACCGTTTGTTCCTAAATCTATTGTTGTAGATTTAAGAAAGTTAGACTCCGTTGAAACAGTAAAACCGCCTGTTTTATCGGAAAGTCAAAGGCCGGTTATTTATGAATTGCATGTCGGTGGTTTTACCGCTTTAAAACAAGATTTACCGCAGGAAAAAAGAGGAAGATTGCAAGGCCTTGCCGATGATGATGTTATTGAACATCTAAAATCCATCGGAATAAATACCGTTGAAGTTCAACCGATACAGTCCGATGCAAATGATCCGTACTCTCATGAAAGAGGTTTAAGAAACAATTCCGGTTATCAAACGGTAACATTTTTTGCTTTAAATCCGGATTTCGGTGATCCGTCAAATCCGCAGGAAAATTTAATAACTTTAAAAGAAACTATAGGAAAATTAAGCAAAAACGGTATCCGTTTCGGGATGGATGTTGTTGATAACCATACGGGAGAAGGCAGAGCAGAAACAGATCCTTCTTTATGCTACAGGTTGTTGGATAATTCAACTTACTACTTGCTTAACCCTAACAATAAAGCCGGTTACGATGATGCTTCCGGTTGCGGAAACGCTTTTAATACAAACAATCCCGTAGTACTCAATATGATGACAAAATATAAAGAAATGTATGCTCTTATGGGTGTTCGTTTGTTCAGACACGATTTGATGGCTGCTGCAGCAAGAAACGAAGAAACAAGAGAATTTGATCCTACATCCGAATATATGCAAATATTCGATAACAGTCCGATTCTTTCCGAAATAAAAGAAAAAGAAGGTATAGAAGTTGTAGCCGAAGGATATATGGCAACAGGCGGTGTAAAAGGTGTAAGGTCTTATTATACAGACGATTTTCACAAAGATATTTTTACATGGAACAGCGGAATAAGAGAAGCAATTCGTAATTTTATAATGGGAAGGTCCGGTCCCGGAGCTCTTGCTGCGGCTATTGCCGATCCAAATGAAGCGGGCAACAGAAGGCAACCTTATGTTTATTATATGGGTTCGCATGACGGACATCCTTATGCACAACTTTTGGCTGTCCGCGAAAAAAATAATCTTGATAACGGTTGGAACAATAATGATGGTCCTAACGAGTATGGTATGGGACTCGGATACGATAATGAACATATAGGTGAATATGTTGCTGCCGCTATGACAATTTTATCTTTTTGCCAAGGGCCCGTAATGTTTTCCATGGGTGACGAATTTTTAAGAACACAACACGGGAACAATAATCCTTATAATCAAAGTAATGAATATTTGAATATGCGTTGGGATAAACAGGCACCATTAGCAAGGTATATGGGTGCGCTTGCAAAATATCGTTTGGAACACCCTTCTTTAGATAGTTCCATAGGTGAACCTTTTTCAGGTAAAGTTGTAAACAAATATGGAGATCAAGATATTACATGGTTAAATCCGAACGGACAAGAAGCTCAATCTCAAGATTGGCAAGAACAATATTTCGGCTTTATGATTTCGGGAGACAGGTTAAACGGTTACGGTATTTACGATGATGATACTGTTGTGTTAATGAATATGTCAAACACTCCTATTCATTGGAAACTTCCTTCTTCACAAAAAACAGGTCCGTGGCGTGTTTATTGTTCTACGAGAGATTTGGATTTGTCGGAACAAGGAAACGAAGTTTACAACAATGTGTATGTTGTTATGCCGGGCGAAGCAGTTGTCTTGTATAAAAGTGATGAGCAAGAAGTAGAAAGTGAAGTTGAACCTTTAAAAACCGCACTTACCATATCGTATTCGACTTTTATCGAAAATATAAAATTTGCACCTTTAAAAAATGCACTGTATATCGTTTATTCGATTTTTGTTGCACCTTTTTCCGAGCTTAGTTATATGATGTCGATTGTAAGCGGGACAATGACTCAAAAAGAATTTCTTGAAAAACATAAACAGTTCATAAACGGAAACGAAAATCTAAAACTTTTTATGGAAAACAGATTGGCATTTATAATAAAGGCCACAATTTTGGCAGGCGGGACATCTTTAACGGGAAAAGCCGTAAACATTGTTTTACATATGCTTAATAATATTGAGGCTTTCCTGTTGTCCTCAATCGAACAAATAGGAAATCTAATAAAATATTTTACGATGAAAAGACAGATAAAAAAACTTGATACAACAACCTATGTAATAAATACATCCGAATATAACAATGTTGTTCGTCGCAGAGTAAAAGAACTTTCCGATATGGGTGTTAAAGTTGCGGTTATAGCAAACTATGTTGATGATAACCTCTTTCCGGAAAATGTAAAACAAGACGACTCTTTAGGTTTTACAACGGCAAAAATGTCTACGGATAAAAATACAGATGTGTATTTCACATCAATACTTTCAAATGCCGACTCTACCGATATTTTTGATGCTTTAAGTAATAACGGTACTAACCGCATTATATTTGAAGAAAGAGTAAAAGAATCCGAACAAGGTGAAGTACTGCTCGGTAAAACTAATAACATAATTCCCGTAAATCCCGAAATGCCTGTATTTGAAAATATTGAAATTGCATTGCAGTCCGAAAGAAGCGAGGAAAGAGTGAAAGCAATGAAAAAAAGACCTGTAAATATGGACTATGTTTTTGAAGATGAACTTTCTTCTTTTGAATCTGTACAAAACAGAGTTGCCGAAACGGCATCCAAAAATTTCGATACAATAGTTGTTTCAAGCAAGCTGTCCGTAGAAACATTAAGAACTTTAATTGCAGAAGCACATAATAAAAATATTAGAGTAATACTTACACATGAAATTACAAACAACGAATTAAACTCCGATGTATCTTCGTTACTTGATAAAATGTCTTCTTCAAAATATATGCTTGATAAAAATGATTTTGTTGCGGTAGAAGGTGTGATTTTAAGATTTGAGAAAGTTGATACAAATAATTCCGTTGCTGTGCAAAATGTTGAAGATGCAGTAAACAATATTGAAAAGGGATTGAATGTCTTGACCAGGTCAGGTTATATCGGTGTTCAACTTGATATTGAAAATAAATTTTCGGATTTTAAGTTTAGAAATGAAGATATAGTAAATGTTTCGTTATCGGATATGAACGATAAACAAACTTATTCCGAGGAGGCAACAGTATTATTTTATTTAGATAAAAATTCTGTTTCACCGGACAGTTTAACCCCGTCCGATATGGCAAACATGATGAAAAAGTTTGAAAAAGTGCAAACGGTTATAATTCCGGGATGGCTTGTGGATTTTGCCGAACATTCAAACGATGGTTTTAGTTTTAATCCCGTAAAATTTTTAAGAGCAAGACTCGGTAACAGAAGCACTATAGCTTCAACTATAGCGGAAGCTTTGGAAAAAGGAAGACTTTCCGCTACGGAAAAAGGATATTACGTACAAGAAGAAAGTTTGGATGTTTTATACGGATTACTTTCGGCAGTAAGAAAAGGTGAAACTGTTAACGATAAATTAATAGAAGCAGTACTGAATGTTTCCGTAAGTTATAAGTCGTTGTCCGGTACAACAAGGCAAATAAAACTTGCTGAAACACCGATAATAAAAGGGGAATTGCTTGATGTTTTGGTTAATTATAAAAATGAGCAAAAAGGGAAAATAGTTTTGAAACAGTTTAGCGCTATAGTGCAAGGTATTCTTGAAACTTCCGAATTCAGAAAATATGTAAAGAAAAAATATTCCGATACGGACGATTTTGAAAACTACACTTTAGCATTGGTTGAAGCAAGGTTGTTATGCTTTGAATCGGGAATAGAAGTAAAAGAAAATTACGGTGAAAACGAAGTTCCGTATATAGATGCTTTGGAAAAAGTTACCGGAACAAAAATTGACGGTTTATCATCGACTAACGATAGTGACAGACCTTTAAGAGAGCATATAAATATTCTTTTTGAAATGGTAAATAATAATGAAACCGGTCCGCAAGATAAAGCAATAGCTTTGGCAGACTTGTTACAATTGTTTGCTATAGATGTTCAGGAAATAGATATTACGAAGATATTAACGAACAGTGATGAAGTAAAGAATATCAAAGCCATTCTTTCTGCTGCGTAATTTTTTATTGTTTTGGCTAAACGGATTTATCTTTTAAATTATAACTTTGTATTTGGCTCAATTGAGTACCAATTGCTGACGCTTACTTTTACGTACACTTCATTCGCCAAATACTTCGTTATAATTTAAAATCTTGAAATCCTTTGAGAGTGAAAAACAACAATGACAAAACCTGAAAAGGTTTCAAAGGTAAGCAACGACAATAAGGTTGAGCTTATTATAAAAAGAGGTTATTATGAAGAAACTTATATTTTTGTTATCAGCGTTTGTCGTTTTGATAGGTTGTTCGGGAAAAGTTGTTGAAGAAAAGCCTAAACTTATAGGTATGGCAAACCCATGGACAGATTGCGGAACAAATTTTAGTCAAGCAGCTCAAATTGCAGGTTTTACTTTCCCGTTAAAACTTTCAAGCTGTGATGTCAGAGCAATGAAAAATATGATAGAAATAAATTATCCGTTGGATGATACAAGAACGGTTTGTGTTAGAAAAACCGCAACAGAAGAATTTTCCAATAATGGTGATATCAGTGGAGTATATACAGAATATCCCGTAAATGAAAAAATTATGCTAAAAGATGCTGTTCCAATATATACAAGGGGAACAGGTGACAAAATTTATGTTATGAATATGGCAGCTTCAAACGGATATTATTCCGCTTACTGTAAAGACGGTATGAGTCTACAGGAAATAGAACAAATATATGAACTTATTGCCGAAGCCGAAACTTCGGAACTTTATCCGCAAAATCAACAATGATTATTGTATATTGAATATTCTTGCCAATTTCCAAGAGAAAACTAATTTTGTGCAGAGTTGAAAAAAAACAACCATAAGAGCAGCCTTTATGGATGCTCCGAACCCTTCAACACGGACAAGTTTTGTAATCTTTGAAAAAATGTATATTGCAAACATGTATATGATAGGATAACAAAAAATAGTTAAAATTATATCAAGCTTAAAGAAATGTTCCAAAACAAATTGAAAAACGGTTATAAGTATTGAAAAGAAGAAAAGTTTTATAGCATCGTAACGAATACCGTTTACTATTGCCGCCGTAAGCATTATTGCTGCAAAATTTGCTATTAAATAAGCTACAAAGTATATCATCATTGCTCTACTCATTTTTTTCCTCCAACAAGTTTTAATTTATACTAATTATATAATTTTTTTTGCAATTAACAAATTTCTGTAATATAAACAGATATCTACTAAAACCAACAAAAAATTAAACAAATATAAATAAAAAACTCCATCCATATTATAAAAATATTTGTGTAATAAACCTGCGATATATCCCACTTCTACTACATACATAAATAAAAGACTTTTCCCTGCATTTTGTTTTGAAGTGTAACTTTTATAAATTGAAAAAGGCCATGCACTTGCAAAACATAATAACATCAATATTTCAAAATGACTCATTTTATCTTCCAATCCTCCAATCTTCTAATCTTCCAACTGTCCGGCCAAATAGCCGGTAGAAAATGCTGCCTGCAAATTAAATCCGCCTGTTGGTCCGTCTATATCTAAAATTTCTCCGCAAAAATAAAGATTTTCTGTTAGCTTTGATTTCATTGTGCTTTGTTCCACTTCTTTTAACGAAATCCCGCCTTTTGTAATAATGGCTTCATCTATAGGTCTTGTAGAGATAATTTTGAATTTTATACTTCTTAAACCGTCAAATATTTTTTTTCTTTTTTCTTTGTTTATTGCGGAACAAGTTTCTGTCCACTTAATATTATTTTTATCCATGAACGGTTCTATCATCTGTATAGGTAAAAGAGTTTTTAGCATATTTCTTACGGGTAAATTGCCGAAATTGTTTAACTCTCTTATAAGTCTGTCGTCTAACTGTTTGTCGTCTAAAGCAGGTTTTAAATTTACGGAAATTTCTACGGATTTTTTTTGTTCAAGTAATGAAAATACTTGTGAACTTACCGTAAGAATTAAAGGGCCGGTTAACCCGAAAACAGTAAATTCTATTTCCCCGAACAATTTGGTTACAACTTTATTATTTGCCAAAACCGAAATTTCAATGTTTTTAAGTTTTAATTTATTTAATTGTTTTAAATTTTTATCGTCGGATACTAAAGGAACAAGTGCAGGTTGCGGTTTTATTATTGTGTGCCCTACACTTTTTGCCAAATTGTAACCGTCACCGGTTGAACCGGTTAACGGATAAGATTTTCCGCCTGTCGCTAAAATAAATTTGGCTGCAGAATATTGTGTACCGTTTTTCAATAAAACACTTTCTATTTTTTTATCTTTACAAACAAATTTTGTTACTTCGCTGCCTGTAATAATTTTTACATTGTTGTTCTTAACAAATTTTATTAAAGCATTTACTACGTCGTGAGCATCATTGCTTTCGGGAAAATATCTTCCGCCTCTTTCCAAATTGCATTTTACCCCTAATTCTTCAAAAAAGTTAATGGTATCCGTATTAAAAAATTTGCTGAATGCACTATATAAAAATTTGCCGTTATTACCGAAATTATCAACAAACTCTTTTAAATCGGCACTGTTTGTAACATTGCATCTGCCTTTACCGGTAATGGAAAGTTTTATTGCAGGTCTTGTTTTCTTTTCTAATAATATAACAGACTTCCCTTGTTGCGCGGCAACACCCGCAGCAATAAGACCGGAAGCTCCCGCACCTATTACTATAACGTCTGCATTATTCATGATATTTTGATTTTAAATCTTTTAAAAGATTATCTATCTTTGAATAAAGTAAATTTATATCGTTTGTGTCGTTAACAAAAACAAGGTCTGCCATTTTGCAACATAATGCAACTTGTTGACCTGAACCCGAAGATTGAGATTCTTTTTGTTCAAGTTCAATAAATTTTTCCAATGTTTGAGGATCGCCCGGTCTTTTTCTTTGTTGCATTCTGTCGAATCTTATTTTTTGGGGAGCATCTACATTTATTAAAACGAAATTTTTTATAGTTTTGAATGTTTTTACTTCTTCACTGTGTCTTATGGAAGTAATACAATAATCTTTACCGTCTTCAAACTTTTTCATAACAGATTTTGCCAACACTCCGTTACCGTTATCTTGTCTTAACTGTGTTCCGAACTTTATTAAATTTTCTCTTGTAGGTTCTATACCTTGTTCTTTCATTAAAAGTCTTATTTCGTCCGATAATGAAAAATGTGTAAAACCGTTATTTTTAACAATATAGTCTGCAACTGTATCTTTACCTGAACAATACGATCCTGTTAATCCTATAATCATAATTTTTCTACCTTTTGACCGAATTTTATGCTAAACGAAAGTCTGTGAGTCATACCTATGTCTCCGTAAGGAACAAAAGCATAATCAAAAATATAATCCAAATATTCAAAACCAAATCCTAGATTTATCCAATTAAATCCGGGAATATCTTTGTTTCTGCCTTCATAACCGGCTCTTAAAGCAAAATTTAAGTTATCTGCAATTTCAATGGCATATTGAGTTCCAAAATCAATGTATACTTCATTATCTTGAGGGAAATTTAAATCTAAAGAAACAATTAAATTATCAAGTATATAATGTGATCCTCCGACTTTAAACAAAAAAGGTAAAGATTCGGCTTCTTTATCGAATTTCATTTTAGTACCGAAGTTTGTAATGGTAGCTCCTACGAAAGTTTTATTGTTATTTAATTTATAAGTTGTACCGACATCAAAAGCAACTGCTGATGCAGACTGTTCAATTTTTGAATAAATATATTTCAAATTTATACCGAAATTAAAATCTTTATATGAGTTGGCATAAGAAAGATATAAAGCCATATCCAAAGGAGAAAAAGAACCATCGCTATTTTGCTCATTATCTATTTTGTCTATAGTTCCGTAAGAAACATATTGGAATGCAAAACCGAAAACACCGAAATATTGTGTAGGTAATGCAAAGGCTAACCATTCATAATTTACATCTTCAAACCATATAGTATGAGAAAAAGAAAATTCTTTTCTATCGATAAAATTTAAATTTGCGGGGTTCCAATAAATAGCATCTGTTCCATTAAATATTGTTGTAACGGCATTTCCCATACCTGCACTTTGTGCACCGATACCGAGCTTTAAGAATTGTGCTGTTGTTGAACCGATGTCATCTTTTGAAAAAAAGGCCTGCACATTTGCATAAGAAAAGAAAATCAGTGCAAATATGATAGACAAACTTTTAATATATCTCATAATCTCATATTTTAACATATTTTTTTAATATACAAAAGAAGATATTTTTTTGTATAATTAACATATGAGTAAATTTCAATTGTTAAAAGAAGATGTTCAAACTGTTTTTCAAAAAGATCCTGCAGCAAGATCTTGGATAGAGGTCGTTTTATGCTATCCCGGACTTCATGCTATATGGTCACATAGGTTTGCGCATTATTTATGGAAACATAAATTTTTCTTTATAGCAAGATTATTATCGCATATAACAAGATTTTTCACCGGTATAGAAATTCATCCCGGAGCAAAAATAGGAAGACGATTTTTTATCGATCATGGTATGGGAATCGTTATAGGGGAAACCACGGAAATCGGTAACGATGTTTTGTTGTATAAAGGTGTTGTTTTGGGTGGAACATCGTTGGAAAAAACTAAAAGACATCCTACTTTAGGTAACAATATAATCGTAGGTTCAAATGCTATTGTTATGGGAGCAATTACTATCGGAGATAATGCCAGAATAGGTGCGGCGTCCGTTGTAACTCACAGCGTTCCGGCAAATGCCACTGCAGTTGGTATTCCTGCAAGAGTAAGTATGGGAAACACTCAAGATGAAATTAATAAATTGGAACATTCCAAACTTCCCGATCCTGTTGCCGATGCAATGAAATATGTTCTTAACGAACAAAGAAAACTCGAAGAAAGAATTAACAAATTAGAAAAAAAATAATATGAGATTATAGCTTACAGCTTATAGTTTGAACGACAGAACTACAAGGTTGCTGCTAACATTTTGTATTGGTCTAATGTAAGTTTGTCCGGACGAAGCATTACATCAATATTGTTATCCGTTAAAATTTGTGCGGTTTGAGTTTTGTCCAACTTTAAAAATGTCGATAAACAATTCAAAATAGTTTTTCTTCTCATAGTAAAACAATGTTTTATTAACGGGAACAATTTTATATTCGGTTCTTGAGGATATTTGTTATAAAATTTTGCTACAGCCGACATAACTTGCGGTTTCGGATTAAAACATCCCGGTGGTACATCAAACAAAAACTCCGCATCGGCATAATATTGTCTGAATAAAGAAATGTATCCGTAATCTTTTGTTCCTTCGTTACTAATAAGTCTTGTAATAACATCTTTCTGCAACATTATTACGCCGGAAACAAAATTCTTGTTCGGTAAAAATTTTTGAACTATTGCTGTTCCCACATTGTAAGGAAGATTTGCAACAATTTTAAATTTTGTATCTGGCAAATCAAACTTTAAAAAATCTCTGTTGATTATCGTTATATTTTTATTGTCTTTGTATTTTGTTTGTAATGCTTGTGCCAAATTGGAATCAATATCAACCGCTATTAAGTTATCGGTAAAATCTTTTAAAATGTCTGTAAGCGCAGCTTTCCCCGGTCCGATTTCTATAACGATATCGGTTTTTTGTATGTCTGCACTTTCAATTATTCTATGAGCAATATTTTTATCCGTTAAAAAATTTTGTCCGTGCGGTTGCCTCATGTAAAAACTCCGATTTTTATTAACTGGATTTATTATATAAAATATCAAAAAATTTTGTAAAAGTATGATATAATATTGCTGAGTAAAATTTTATTAAAAGGAGAACCAAAAATGCTTATTGCTTTAATAGTTTTGTTGGTATTAGTTGTTATTGCAGTTATCTTTTTGTGGTCGACTTATAACAGATTAATTTTGCTAAGAAACAGAATGAAAGAAGCTTGGAGTGATATAGAAGTTTTATTAAAAAGAAGATATGATTTAATACCTAATTTAGTTGAAGTGGTTAAAGGTTATGCCGCACATGAAAAATCCACTTTAGAAGCGGTTATAAAAGCAAGAAATATGGCTGTTTCCGCAAGTAACAAAACAATAGAAGAACAAGCTAAATCGGAAAACTTTTTGAGCGGAACATTAAAATCTTTGTTTGCAGTAACAGAAAATTATCCGGATTTAAAAGCAAATGTAAACTTTTTGGAATTACAAAGAGAACTTGTAGATACCGAGAACAAAATTCAATCTTCAAGAAGATTTTATAACACAAATGTTTTAGCATTAAACACTAAAATAGAAATGTTTCCAAGCAACATAATTGCAAATTTCTTCAATTTTGAAAAAGGTCAATTTTTCAATTTGGAAAACAAAGAAGAAAGAGAACCGGTTAAAGTATCATTTTAATAAATTATTATGATAACAACTTATGACTATATTGACGCTAATAAGAAGAAAACAGTCTTATTGACTTTATTGTTTCCCATAAGTCTGTTGGTGTTAATGTTTGTCGTATTGTATATTGCGCTTTTATTATACCCCGAACTAAGAGTTAACAATAATTCCATAGTTACCCAGATTATTAATAATTATGGGGTATTCTTTCTTGTATGTATTATATTTTCTACCTTATGGACGATTATAGCTTTTTTTGAAGGTAGTAATATGGTATTAAAGATGGTAAATGCCATAAAAATACAAGAAGATACACTTAGTTATAACGATGACATTAAAAGAACGTTAGAATCTTTATCTATAAAAGAAGATATTCCAACATCCAAAGTACCACTGGCAGAAATAAGAAAAATTTTAGAAAATATATCTATCAAAGCAAAAATACCGACACCGAATTTATACATAATGAAAGATGAAGAAGAAATAAAAACTTTTGTTTTTGGAACTAAAGCAGATTGTGCCGTAATACTTACAAAAAATTTTATAGAAACAGCAGATAGATCCAGACTAGAAGCTTTTATGACTCGTGAAATCGAACGTATTGTTCAACAAGATACAAAAAAGCAAGTAAACAGAATTTTAGAAAACGTATCTATAACGGCGGGAATACCAACACCGAATTTATATATAATGGAACATGAAAAAGGATTAAATGCTTTTGCTATAGGAACGAACAAAAATAATTGTGCTGTAATACTTACAAAAGGGTTGGTAGAAACATTAGATAACTCCGAGCTTGAAGCAGTTATAGCTCATGAAGTTGCGCATATTGTTCATCAGGATACAAAACTTATGATGATAGTTACATTATTAATCGGTTTTTTTACATATGTCGGTTATATTATGGTTAGATCACTTAGTGGCGGAAGATCTTCAAGAAAAAGTAACGGTAAAGGTGCCGGTATAATATTAATAATAGGTTTAGCTTTCCTTATATACGGATACATTGTGGCGCCATTGATAAGGCTTGCCGTATCACGAACAAGAGAATTCCAGGCAGATGCAAAATCCGCACTTTTAACAAGAAATCCTCAAGCATTGATTTCCGCACTTAGAAAGATTGAAAACTATCCTATAGTAAGTGTTCTTAACAGCCAATATAACAACAATGAACTTGTAGCACCGATGTGCATAGAAAATCCGTTAAGAAAAAAAGTAAGTTTGTTTGATTCTTTATCAAATTTATCAAGTACACATCCGCCGATAGAAAAAAGAATTCAAGCATTGGAAGTTATGGACGGCAGAGGTTTGTTTTCATATTAAAAAAGAGAGCAAAATATAAAAATTTTGCTCCCTTAAAAATATTTCAATTCTTTAATTAAAACTTAATTTGTGTTCCGAAATATACTGCAGCGCCCGGCATTTTTGTTATAGGATAATTGTCGGCATCCCTGTCTAAAAATATTTCATATTCCTGATTTGTTAAGTTTTCCCCGTTAACAAACAATTTTATGTTGTCGTTTACTTCATAACTTAACTTTGCACTAACAACGGCGAAATCACTTAATCTTTCCGCTTTTTTGTCTTGGCTGTAATAATTTCCTACATACATACTATTCAATGCTAAAGCCCATTTGCTGACTTTAAAATTTACATTCAAATCTATTTTATCTTGAGGTCTTCCTTGTGTATGTTCTCCCGCATCAAAATAAGTGTATCCGGCTTGTGCGTCGATAAATTTGTTTAATATATAACTTAAATACAGTTCAATGCCTTTAAATTCGTATTCTCCGACATTTTGTAAAAGCATCGGCGGCGGAGCCATTTTGTTAGGAGCTTTTTGTATTAAGTTATCACCTTTCATAACAAAACCGGTAACATTAAAAATAAAGTCATCGTTTTTAAACTCTGCGCCTATTTCGTAATTGTCTACGATTTCAGGCTCTAATTTTTCATTCCTTACAGGGACTAAATAAAGTTCGTTTAAGTAAGGACTTCTAAAACCTCTGCTGTATAAACCTTTAACCAATAAACTTTCCGTAAAACTATATTCTAATCCCGCTCTCGGAATAAACTGTTCACCTGATATCTCATTGTTGTTATATCTTACACCTGCAACTGCCGTTAATTTATCTGTAAAATTATGTTTATCTAAAGCATAGAATGCATACTCATAAAGTTTCCAGTTGCCGATATTCATTTTCCCACCCGCAGATTGAGATAAAAGTTCGCCTTCCTGTTGTTTATAATCTGCACCTATTTTCAGTAAATTGTCATCACCTATTTCCCAATCGTAGATTGCCATTGCACCGGTTAAACTGTCCTTTGAATGCCAATTATTTGAAAATTTATGATCCCCGTCGTTTCTGTATGATCTAACGGATAAATGTCCTCTGGAAAACAATTTATCGAAATTTAATTGATATGAATTTCTATGGTAATCTTCCCAATAGTTATTTAAATAAATCATACCGCCGTCTTTCGTTCTTGTTTCCGGTTCATGTTTTACACCTTGAAACTGTTTTGCTTCAAAAATTAACGAAGAACCGTCCCTAAAAATATAACCTAATTTTTCATATAAGTCAGTTGCATTATATTGCGAATTAGGTAAATGACCGTCACTTGTTATTTTGTTTGCCGCAACTTCGTACAATATGTTACTTTGTAAACCGCCCACATAAATTTTTGAATTTTGTGTATTGAACGAACCGAAAGAAACGTCTATTTTACCTTCAAGCGGTTTTGTAGGAGTTTTTGTTATTATGTTTATTACTCCGCCGAGTGCACCCGAACCGTACAAAACGCCGTCGGGCCCTTTAGTTACTTCTACTCTGTCTATGTTGCCGGCAAGCATGGAATGTGAAACTCCGCAACCGAACAACGACATAAATTCCGGTTTCCCGTCAATCAAAACAATTATTCTTCTGCAATTGTCACCAAAACCTCTTATTGAAGGATCTGTTCTTCCCGTATCACCTGTTTTTTGAACAAGTATGCCGGGCACATTTTTTAAAACTTCCAGAGCTTCAACAGGATTAACTTTTTCAATGTCTTGGCTTGTTACTTCCTGCGTTGTTGTGATGGTATCTTGTTGTTCATAAAGTTTTTCCAAACTTAAGTTAACATCGGCAGCAAATACAGTTGTACCAACCAATAAAAAACTTAACAGCACTAGCCCTTTTTTCATACTAAAAACTCCTTTTAAATTTGATATCTTACCATTGTACTAAATTAGAGCAACTCTAAGTCAATATAAGACAAAATTATGCACAAGATAACATTGCTCTTATTTGGTTTATGCCTATATCCATATCGTCTGTTAGAACACTTTCTTTCTTGGATGTTCTATCAATAAGTTTAGGTATTATGAACGATGCACCGGTGATAATACCAACTGCACCTGCAATAAGAACATTATTAGAAACACCTATCGCAAGAAGTCCGCTTATAGAAATTTGTGTTAAGGTGGAAATTATCATGCCGAACATAGATTTGAACCCTAACCATTTTGATCTCATATTATCATCTAAAGTTTTATATACGGCAGAAACTTCCGTTAACGAAGATGTTCCCTGCCAGAAGTTCATTAGAACATACACGGAAACCAAGAATATCGGGTGACCGGTTGCTGCAAACAAAGCAAACAGTCCTGCAGATACCGCAAAAGTTATTGTTCTTACCGCTTTGTTTTCCACAATAAAACTTACTTTGCTTATTAAATGTGATGCTAAAGATTGCATTAAATTTCCCGCAAAATAAACAGGAGCAAGCAGTCCTACATTTATGCCGGTTGCCATTAGTGTCGGTTGTAAGAAGAAACATAAAACAACAAAGAACATATTGTTTACAACTATATTTAATGTAGCAAGAGAGAATGTCTTTTTGTCTGTAGATAATTTCTTTACGGGAGCAAATAATTCCGAAACAAAATCTCTTATATTTTTCTTTTCTTTGGTTACTGTTTGTTCTGCTTTTTCATCTTTACCGATATTTTCGTCGTGTGTAAACAGTAGTGCACCTACGGCAATAATAATATCCGGAATTGCCGCTATCGCAATTACTGCCATTTGCCCCGTTATTGCGGCTAATGCTCCGCCAAGCAACGAAGATACGGACATTATTATCCAGAATAACGATAAGTTGGAACCGTAAATTTTTTTAAACGAATCTTTTTGTCCGAGATTATCTAACGATTTATATAAGAACGGACTTAATGTTAACGAAAGTAACGAAATTCCTATTGTAGGAAGTATCTGCGATGCTATAAGCAGTACAGGAGAAAGACCGGACAATGTGAATGTTATTGTTCCCAATGCGTGAACGATAATAGACAGAATGATCAATGTTCTCTTTGAGAATTTGTCTCCTATAAATCCGCCTATGCCCGATGTAGCAAAAGATATCGGTGCAAGTAACGACATTACCAAAGAAATAAACGGTAATCCGTAACCGTTGGACTGCATAAATACCATTGAGAACGAACTGTACAAATCAAATCCCAACATAAATTGTATGAAGGGGAAATATCGAATATTTGATTCCATTTTGTTGATTGTTGTTTGGTCAAGCCCGTTGGGATTTTCTCCTTCATATTTGTATAGAAATGCTGCTTTAAACGATGACAAATCTCTCTTAATGAATTCTTTTGCTTTTAAGAACCAACCTTTTATACTGAATTTATTATTTTTTAAAACGGTTTCTTTAACATCTGTTCCGTTATTGAAAAATTCCGGATGCTTTTGTGCCCACTCTTGAACAGTTTTAATTATTTCGGAATCTTTATATCCCTGATGTTTAAGTTCTGTTATCCACGATACTAAAAATTGTTCTTGCTTTTGATTTGATAATACCGAAACTAAAAGACCGTCCGATAAGCAGTTGTTTAATAATGCAATATCCGTCATTATTTTGTTATATATTTTATAGTTCCCCGCCTGTGCATTAGGGAAGATACTTATATATTTAATGTTGTTTTTATCTAATAATGTTTCAAGTTCATTATGAAATCCGCCGACAACAACTATATTTGTTGTATCTTTTTCAATTCCTTTTAAAATGTTTTGGGCAAATATATTATTCCTTAATATATGATTTTTATAGTATCCGTTTATATGTTCGTTATTTAGAATGTCGAACAATTTTATGTTTTCGGATGTTCCCAACAAGTTTTGTATATTGTCTAAATTTGAAAACAGTTCGGTTGTATCGTCGGAACTCATTTTTAGTTGAACGAATTGTTTTAATGTATATAAAAGTTTTGTTTGCGATATTGTTTTATATAACAAGTCCGTATTAAATATTTCTTTTGACAGTTTGTTATACAACTCTTTTTTTTCTTGTAAAAAGTTTTTTATATCAAAACCCGATAACAACAAATGTTTATCTTGAATTTTTTCTATATAGTCATACTTTGCTGTTTCTTGTTCCGATAACAGTTGTTTTACACTTGCATACACTTGAGACAGTTGGTTTTCTACATGTTTATCTTTAAGATTGGTTATTAATTGCGAATATATGTTAAAGGGAAGTTTATCTTTGCAGATATTTAATAATGTTTGTAAGTCTTTGTAATAATTTTTTGTGTCTATTTGTTCGTACTCTTTGATCTTTAAATATCTGTTTGTATTAGGATATTGCGACGATAAATCTATATTGTATTCGGCTAAAAAATTTCTTATTTCGGTAATGGCTTTATAATCGTAATCTATATCTTCAAAAAACAGTTTTTCAAAGAATTTCATATTCGCACTATAAATGTTTCGCTTAACTTTTGTTAATTTCTTTTCTGATTTTTTAATATATGCCAAATATTCTTTTTGAGAAGGCAAAATATTAACATATTCTTTAACAGTTTGAAGATAAAGATTAAAATCTTCTATTCCGTACAAATTATCTTTTTGTGATAAATAGGAAAAAAGTTCCGTTCCGCTTAAATATCCTTTCGATAACATGCTGTTTAAAACATTTGTTCTTGTTTTGATATTGATATCTTTTATTGACGATGTATCGATTTTCCCGTCGGGCGCACCTTCAACAAATATTTTGTTTATTTCAAAGTTGGAATTTATATAATTTATTATTGAATATATGTTGTTTTGAGCATACGGTTGGCAATGCATATCGTAAATTAATATAACATTGGGATTATCTTGTTCTTGTATATTTGTTTCAAAAACTTTTCCTGTTTCTTTAGGAACATTGTTCAATATTTCCAAGGAACTTGTATTTTGAAAAGCACTAACAATATTAGCAGCGGTAACTCCTTGCGGAATTACCGTTACTATTAAAAAACAAACCGTTAAAAATAAAGATAAAATTTTTCGGAACACAATCTTTTCTAGTGTAAAATTACAGGGTTACATTTCTGTACTTTGTAATGGGTATCAACATTAAGGAATTTTGTCATTGTTTGTATATCTTCGTCGAACAATTTAGATTTATCGTAAGTTGTTCTGAATAAAAAGTCTATACCTGAATTTTTAATTAATTCTATACTGCGTTTTATGTTGTCTATATTTACCGGAACACAACAAACCAAATCATATTTATCAAACGGTGCTTTTATATCCATAGCAATAAAATCCACCAACTTTTGATTGATGATTTGTTCCAATACTTCCGGGTTTGATCCGTTACTGTCAAGTTTAACTAAAAAGCCCATCGCTTTAACTTTTTTTATAAAATCGATTAAATCCGGTTGCAATGTCGGTTCTCCGCCTGTTATTACAACTGCATCCAACTGATTTCTTCTGCTTTCGAGAAAAGCCAAAACTTGTTCTTCCGGTATGGGAACTTGATACATATTTGGATAAACAAGTTCCGGATTATGACAATATGCACATCTGAAATTGCAGCCCTGCGTAAAAATAATGGCTGCAGTTTTATTCGGGAAATCTATAAATGAAAATTTTTGTAATCCGCCGATTCTCATGAAAAAAATACTCCGTATTTACGACAATGTATAATTTATAATGTACAATTTACAATTAACGACTAAACAAACGACAATAGATTACGTCGCTTTGCTCGTAATGACAATTTGTAACGAAGAGATACCGATTTGGCATCTCTTCGTTGACAATTTTTATTACATGTTTGCTACTTTTCTTATTTTGAATTCTTCTTGTTTACCGTCATTCCATTGTGATACAGGTCTTAAATAACCTACAACTCTGGAATATACTTCGCATGTTGATCCGCAATGAGGACAAGTTTTTACTTCACCGTTAAGGTATCCGTCATTAGGACAAACACTGAATGTCGGAGTGATAGACATATACGGCAACTTGTAGTTTGTAAATGCTTTTTTAATAAAGTTCTTCATAGATTCGGTATTTGTAATTTGTTCACCGATAAACATATGTTGAACTGTTCCGCCGGTATATAAAGATTGTATTTCATGTTGCAATTCCAAAACTTCAAATAAATCGTCCGTATAATTTACAGGCAACTGTGTTGAGTTTGTATAGAAAGGCGGATGATTTTGTTTAACTGCTTCAGGATTTGCAAATATAATATCGGAATATTTTTTTCTGTCAATCTTTGCAAGTCTGTAAGAAGTACCTTCTGCAGGTGTTGCTTCCAAATTATAAATGTTTCCTGTTTCTTCCTGATATTTTTGTAATGTATTTCTCATGAATGTTAAAACTTTTATTGCAAAATCTTTACCTTTTTGGCTTGCGATGTTTTCTTTTAAGAAATTCATGCAGCATTCGTTCATACCTACAACACCGATAGTTGAGAAATGGTTTTTCCAATAGCAACCGAATCTCTGTTTAATGTTTCTTAAATAGAAACTCATATACGGATAAAGGTTTTGGTCTGTAAGTTTTTCCAAAACTTTTCTCTTTGTTTCCAAACTGTTTTTAGCAATAGTCATTAATTTATCTAATTTTTGGAAAAATTCTTCTTCTGTTTTAGATTCATATCCGAGTCTTGGCATATTTAATGTAACAACACCGATAGAACCTGTTAAAGGAGATGCACCGAAAAGTCCGCCGCCTCTTCTTCTTAATTCTCTGTTATCGATTCTTAATCTGCAGCACATACTTCTTGCATCGTCCGGATCCATATCGGAATTGATGAAGTTTGCAAAGTAAGGAATACCGTATTTTGCTGTTGCATCCCACAACAATTTAAGTTCAGGATTATCCCAATCGAAATCTTTGCTTATGTTGTATGTAGGGATAGGGAAACTGAATACTCTGCCTTTTGCATCACCTTCGAGCATAACTTCCAAAAATGCTTTGTTTAACATATCCATTTCTTTTTGGAAATCACCGTAAGTTTTAGCTTGAGGTTTTCCGCCGATAATTACTGCTTCGTCTTTATAGTGTTTAGGAACTTTTAAGTCGAGTGTTAAGTTTGTGAACGGTGACTGGAAACCTACTCTTGTAGGAACATTTAAGTTGAACAAGAATTCCTGTAATGCTTGTTTAACTTCTTTATAAGATAAATTGTCGTATGCGATAAAAGGTGCAAGCAATGTATCGAAACTTGAAAAAGCTTGTGCACCTGCTGCTTCACCCTGTAATGTAAAGAAGAAGTTAATTATTTGTCCCAATGCTGTTTTAAAATGTTTTGCAGGGCGGGACTCAACTTTACCTGCAACACCTTTAAAACCGGTAACCAACAAATCATGCAAATCCCAACCTACACAATATACACCTAAAATTCCCAAATCGTGTATATGTAAATCGCCTTCACTGTGAGCTTTTCTTATATCTTCCGTATAAATTTTGTTTAACCAATATGCTTTACTTACTTCGGATGATATATAGTTGTTTAAACCTTGAAGAGAATAGCACATGTTACTGTTTTCTTTTACTTGCCAATCTGCTTTAGACAAATATTGATCAACCAAATCTACATTAAACTTTGAAACGATTTCTCTCATTTTTGAGTGTTGATCTCTGTATATAATGTAAGCCTTTGCTGAAGATTTATAAGGAGAATTTAATAATACTTCTTCAACGATATCCTGTATTTGTTCTACGGTAGGATGTCCGTCCGTAATGGTTTCTTGTGCGATACTTAAAACTTTTACTGTTAATTTCGAAGCGATTTTGTCGTCGAATTCATTTGTTGCCTGACCTGCTTTTAAAATTGCCTGTTGAATTTTTTGCGAGTTGAATTTTTCTTGTTTGCCGTCTCTCTTTACGATACAATCAAAAACCGAAAGTTGTTCCATTTACATTTTCTCCTTGTTTTTTAAATTTTTATTTTAATACTTCTGTTAATTTTGAACATAATTATGGAAAGGCACCCTGGTTTCTTGTTTCCATTCGAATTATAAAAAGTCATTCCTCGACAACTCTTATAAATATTATGTATTTGCTGGCAGGTCTTCTGGCTTAAGGGTAATAACCTACTAAACTTTATCTTCCCACTTAAATTAAGCAGTGACTTTGTTTCAAAAAGTTTTTCGTTCCCTATCACAGCACCGGGAGTGCTTCCGATTCTAACGGAATTTCCTATTAAGTTTTATGTGAAAACACCAACAAAAGATTTCAAAAATTATAGCTTGATTATATGTTTTAATTTATGGCTTGTCAATACCTAAAACACAATATATTGTTTTTTTATATAGGTTTTACAACTATATATAGTGGTTTTTGGCTTGTAATTAAAATTAGTAGTTATTGAAAAAACAAGAAAAGATAAATTAATTTGAACTTTTTACCAAATTAAATTTTACTATCTCGGATTTTGAAAAAAGTCTCATCGGCGGGCCCCACCATCTTGTACCTGTGGTTACATAAATATAGGAATCGCTGTCTTTATATAATCCGCAGAAATATTTGTATAAGAAGTACTCGATGATATCAAAAGGCGGAATTTGTCCTGCATGAGTATGACCAGAAAGTTGTATCGTTATGGGATATTTTTGGCTCTCAAAAAACGGGTTAGGTTGATGAGATAAAAATATTACCGGTTTACTAAAATCTATATTTTCTAAAGATTTCGCAACATTTAGAGGTTTATAATTAAACACTATTGATGTTTTATCTGTGATACCTGCAACATAAAATTTGTCGTCTACCAAAATATTTTCATTATTTAAAAGCTTAAATCCTATCTTATCACAAACATATTCATAATTAGTTATACCTCTGTAATATTCGTGATTACCGCTGACGGCAAAAGTTCCATATTTAGACTTAAAATTCAATAAACCATATTTGTCATAAGTTTTTGTTATATCTGTATCTGCCAAATCTCCGACAAAAGCAATAATGTCAGGATTTAAAGAATTTGTTATTTCTACTATTCTTTTAACAGTGTCATATTTTGTTGTCACATCTATATGAATGTCCGATAACTGAACAATTGTAAGTTTATCTACAGGTAAGTTGGGAACTTTTATCTCGTATTCCCTGACTTTCGGATCGCCGCAAGTGTTAATTATGGAATAAACCGAAGAAATAACAATTAAAATTACGGTTATTAATGTTGTGTTATATCTGAATTTCGGAGTATGTCCGAAGATAAATACTAAATGAGATATCAACAAATATGTAAGAGATATAGAAAATATTCCAAGCCAAATGTAACCGATTTCCGTTAGAATTTTTGCCGACAGTGTAGGACTGTTAAATCTCGATATTTTAAAAGAATATACACTTAAAAAAGTTATTGCAAGATAAAAAGTTATAAATATTGTAAGAGCAAGTCCGTGAAGTTTTAAATCGTGCATCACTCTGTAAACAATATAAGCATTTCCCAATATGTAAATGGATAGAAAAACTATAAAAAACACTATTCTTAATCCTTTTTCTTTAATAGACATTGTCTTGCTTTTAATATAAATTCCGTAGCTGTAGGACACAAATAATCGGGGTATGTCCAAGGAAGTTTTGTGAATCCTTCTTTTCTGTATATTGTTGTAACTTCGGCATAAATACCTTTAGATAAATATATTCTGTGACTGAAATCTTTTGTCGAAGCAAGAATAACATTTGCCGGTGTTATATATCCCGGATCAATATTTACTATTCTGTTCTTATCTTTGGCATAAGAATCTTCAATATTGTTTGTTTCTATCTTCATATCTGCCAAAGCATCAGGCAATATAGGCTTTTCAAAAGAAATCCATTGCCTTTTTAACTTTTCACCCATTTCTTTGTTGTAATAAGTTGTAAAAGTAAAATCTATAGCAGGACTATAAATATCTATTTTGTTATTAAACTTCTGTTCCAATATTTTATAAACTTCCTCGATATTAAAAGTTTCGTTAAAAATTAAACCGAAGAAAAACTTTACTAAATTTGGTTGATTAATGTTTCCCATAATGGAACTATTTTACCAAAATTTAAGTTCAAAATTAAACTTTTTTATAAAAAAATAATATAATTAAACATATTTACTACAAAGGAGATTGCCAATGTTAAAACCAAAAGTTTCAATCATCGGTTGCGGTAATGTAGGTATAAGATATGCATATTCTTTAATGATTAACGGATGTGCAAGAGAAATAACGCTTGTTGATTATTTTAAAGATAAAGCGGAAGGTGAGGCAATAGATTTGTCGCACGGTGCGCCTTTTACTCCTGCGGTAACGGTAAATGCAGGTGATTATTCCGGTATAAAAGATTCCGATTTGGTTGTAATAACCGCAGGAAAAAAACAAAAACCCGGACAAACAAGAATAGATTTGTTGAAAGATAATATAAATTTGTTTAAATCTATAATTCCCGAAATTATGAAATATGCTCCGGATGCAATTCTTTTGATAGCATCCAATCCTGTAGATGTTTTAACTTATGCGGCTTATAAGATTTCAGGTAAACCCGCATCAAAAGTTATAGGTTCGGGAACATTGCTTGATTCAGCAAGATTCAGATATGAAATAGCTAAACATTGTAATGTAGATGCAAGAAGTGTACACGGTTATATTTTAGGTGAACACGGAGATAGTGAGTTTCCTGTATGGAGCAAAGCAACAGTCGGCGGAGTAAACATAGAAAACCATTGTATGTTATGCGATAAAAAACAAAATTGTGACCATAAAGCCATACTTAACGAAATTTTCAGTAACGTAAAAAATTCGGCATATAAGATAATAGAGAAAAAAGGTGAAACTTCTTACGGAATAGGTCTTGCACTTACAAGAATTACAGAGGCAATTTTACTTAACGAAAATTCAGTATTGCCTGTATCCGTATTGGTAAAAAATTTGTATAACGTTAACGATGTATATTTAAGTTTACCGGCGGTGGTTAACAGAGACGGTATCAGACAAGTTCAACAAATAGAATTTAACGAAAAAGAAGAAAAATCTTTTGTTAATTCCGCAACGGTATTAAAAGATTTGTTAAAAGAAATAGGAATATAAACTACGGAAGACTGGAAGATTAGAAGATTGGAAGATTGGCAACGGCAACTACAACTACAACTACAAATGACAACGACTAAACGACGGATGATTAGAAGGAAAAAAATATTAAATATAATTAAACAAGGAGAAGGAAATGAACGGTAAGACAGCATCGATTTTGGCTGTAGGAATTATTATTGCAGCATTTGTTTGGGGAGCATTTTTTATTTCAGCAAGAAACGAACAATCTATCAGAGTTGTAGGTCAAGGTGTAAAAACGGTAACTTCGGATCTCATAAAATGGAACATTACAATAAACAGGGATACAAATGTTGCCTCAAAAAGCGAAGGCCCATCTTGGATACAGGAAGATTTAAATAAAATAAAAAAATATTTGGCAAGTAACGGTATAGAAGAAAAAGATATTTTGGTTGACCCTGTAAGCTCTTATGCAAATTATGGTAATAATGGTGTTACCGGATATTCTTTCAGTCAAAGAATAGAAGTAAAATCCGGCGATATAGAAAAAATTGAAAAGCTTGCACTCGATAACAAAGCTCTTGCAAAACAAGACATATATTTACAATATTCCGATTTGGAATATTTTGTTTCCAATCTTGCCGAATTAAAAGCTGAAATGTTGGCACTTGCAACGGTTGATGCAAAAGCAAGAGCAGAAGAAATTGCAAAAAGTTCGGGAAATAAAATTTGCGGACTTTTATCAGCAAAAACCGGTGTATTCCAAATAAGAAAACCGTTATCAATGGATATTTCCGATTACGGTATATACAATACTTCTTCCAAAGAAAAAGAAATAGCTGTTACCGTAAATGCAACATTTAAGATAAAATAAAGAAATAATTCTATTAAAATAAGCTCATTCGCACAGAATGAGCTTATTTTTTTATAATTAAGGTTAATATTAGAATTATGATAAGTAGGATTAAGACGGCTAAAGAGATTAAAATCAATTTTATTATTTTAAGTATTTTGTTTAATGCGGTATTAGTTTGTAAGAAATGTTGTTGAATAAAATTTGTAGTCGCCGCACCTAACAATAATAAATCATCGAACCAACCTATAACAGGTGCGACATCTCCGTCTATAGGGATAATTGTGTATATTATTGATGCTATTAACCATATCCAAGACCAAACTTTTTTATTTTTGTTTGAATCGGATTGTAAATTATTTATACTTTTTTCATCTACTATTTCCGGTTCTATAGGCTCTTGCTGTTCCATTATGACTCCGTAAAATAAAAAAGAAGATGACTGTTGTCATCTTCTTTTCTGTTTAGTTATTTTTTCTTCTTTACTGTTTTTTTTAATTTTTTATTTTTTTTTGCTGAAAGCTCTTTTATTAAAGGAATTTCACCGCAATCCGGGAATAAATGACAATTTATACATTCGCTCCAAATTTTTTGCGGCAAAATTTCTCTTGATATTACTTCGTAGCCCATTTTTTGAAAAAATGCAGGCTTAAAACTTAATGCAAAAGTTGCATATATACCTAAATCTAAAGCGTTTTGTTCAAGAGTTTTTACTATTTTTGTACCGATACCTTGTCTTGCATAAGTTTTTTCTACTGCAAGAGCTTTTACTTCTGCAAGATCATCCCAACTTACATGTAAAGCACCGCAAGCAATAATCTTGCCTTTAATTTCGGCAACAACATATTCTTGTATGTTTTCATATATAGAATTTAATGACCTGTGCAACATTTCTTTATTGTCGGCATAAAATTCTATTATTCTATGCATTTGTTTAACATCTTGAACTTTTGCTGGTCTGATTTTCATAATGCTTTTCTTTCTATACCTCTATACATCCATGCATCTATGCGTCAAAATTTGCTTTGCAAATTTTACTTGGTCCAATTATATCCGGCATCTACAGCTTTAATGTTTAAAGGAATAACTTTAGGCTTTGCAGCAAAAGCTGTTTCCAAAGCTTTTTTTACATGATCTAAACTGGGAGCCTGTATTCTTTTTACCAAAGCACCTACGGCAACCATGTTAGCTGTTTTAATATTTCCTACTTGTTTATCTGCAATTTCCGTTATGGGAATAAATGTTATTCTTTTATCGTTATAATCTGCTTCATTTATCAATGAAGAGTTTGCGATAACTACTGCATCTTCTTTCATTCTGGGCAAGAATTTGTCCAATGAAGGTTTATTTAATGCTATTAAAGCAGTAGGTGCAAATGCTACAGGAGATCCGATTTCTTCATCGGAAATTATAACTGTAGAGTTTGCAGTTCCGCCTCTCATTTCCGCTCCGTATGAAGGGAACCATGTCGTTTTTAAATCTTGTTCCAAAGCTGATTGTGCAAGAAGGGTTCCTGCAAGCAAAACACCTTGTCCGCCAAAACCTGCTGAAATTATTTCTTCGTAAATTTTCATTTTATTTTGTCCCGTCTTATTTTGTTTCGTCTTTTATTACACCTAAAGGGAAGGTTTTAAACATTTCTTCTTTTACCCACTTTGTCGCTTCCAACGGAGTTTTACCCCAATCTACAGGACAATGTGATACAACTTCGATAAATGAATAACCTTTTCCTTCAACTTGATTTTGGAAAGCTTTTTTTATTGCTTTTCCTGCTTGTATTACATGAGGAGCATCACAAACGGATACTCTTTCAATATATTTTGTTCCTTTCAAACCTGCAAGCAACTCACAAACATTTATAGGATAACCTTCTCTTTGAGGATCTCTACCGAAAGGGGTGGTTTCTGTTACTTGTCCCAACAATGTTGTAGGTGCCATTTGTCCGCCGGTCATACCGTAATTTGCATTGTTGATGAATATTACGGTTATGTTTTCACCTCTGTTTGCACAGTGAATGGTTTCTGCTGTTCCTATAGCTGCCAAATCACCGTCTCCCTGATAAGTGAAAACAATTTTGTCCGGATTTGTTCTTTTGATGCCTGTTGCAACCGCAGGAGGTCTTCCGTGAGGAGCTTCAGTCGTATCAAAATTGAAATAATTGTATGCAAATACCGCACAACCTACAGGTGCTACGGCAATTGTTCTTTCTCTTATTCCTAAATCATCTATAGCTTGTGCAACAAGTCTGTGCACGATACCATGTCCGCATCCCGGACAATATGATAAAGGAAAATCTTTTAATGCTTTTGGTCTTGATAATATTTTTTCCATGTCTTTTTTCCTACAGTAAACTATTTCTTTGCAAGTTCTTCTATTTTATCTAATACTTGTTTATCTGAAACTATTCCACCGCCGGCTCTACCCAAGAAATCTACGGGACATTTACCATTAACGGCAAGTTTTACATCTTCCACCATTTGACCTAAAGAAAATTCTACCGAGAAGAATTTTACTCCCGGTTTAGCGTAACTTTCAATTATTTTGCTTGGGAAAGGCCACAAAGTTATAGGTCTTATTAAACCTGCCTTTATGCCTTTGGCTCTTGCTTGTTTAATTGCATTTTTAGATATTCTTGAAGATATACCGAAAGCTACAATTATAACTTCAGCGTCTTCAACTTGATAAAGTTCTGCTTTAACTTCATTTTCTTCTATAGTTTTATATTTTTTCTGTAAGTCTAAATTGTGTTGTTCCAAAACACCGTCTTGCATAAGCAAAGATTTTAATGATCTCGGTTCTCTGTCTTTGCAACCGTCCAAAATCCAATCTCTGTCTTCAAATTTTGTTTTTGGTTCCTTGTTGAAATCAACAGGTTCCATCATTTGTCCTACGATACCGTCGCATAACAACATTACCGGATTTCTGTATTTTTGTGCAACATCAAATGCATTGTATGCTATTTCATACATTTCTTGTGCATTTGCAGGAGCATAAACTATTAAGTGGTAATCTCCGTGACCGCCACCTTTAACCGCCTGAAAATAGTCTGCTTGAGAACCTGCAATGTTGCCAAGTCCAGGTCCGCCTCTTTGAACATTAACAATAACACCCGGTATTTCCATACCAGCCATATATGATATTGCTTCTTGTTTTAAAGATATTCCCGGAGATGACGATGATGTCATTGCTCTTTTACCTGATGCACATGCCCCAAGCACCATATTGGCTGCTGCCAATTCTGATTCTGCTTGAATAAAAACCTTTTTCAACTCGACCATTCTTCTGGACATGTAAGCAGGAACTTCATTTTGCGGAGTAATAGGATAGCCGAAATAAGCATCCAGGCCTGCCGCTATTGCTCCTTCACACAAAGCCACATTACCTTTTACTAATTTTTTTACCATTGTTTTTTACCTGTACACTTCTATGCAAGTATCGGGGCACATTTGATAGCAAGATCCGCATCCAACACATTCTTTTTCATTTTTTAATACCGCATAATGGTAACCGATTTTGTTAATTTCGGTTGAAAAATCAATGCATTTTTTAGGACATGCATTTATACAAAGTCCACAACCTTTACATCTGTCTTGATTAACTGTTATTTTTGCCATAATGTTCCAATTCTATAACTTTATTTATTTATTGTCAAATTTTTATATTAGCTTATAGTTTACAGCTTATAGCTTATGGTTTAATGTAAAATTTTGTCTTACAAAATTTTCTAACAAATATCAAAAATTCACTCTGTGAATTTTTACCAAAAACTTTAAACTTTAAACAAAAATGCATGGCATTTTTCTAAGCTATCGTTTTGTTGTTTGCAGTTTTTATACCTCTATTCTTCCAATCCTCTACTCGTGGTGATGGCAACTGTGTCCGCCGCCGTGGCAATCATGCCCTTCACCGTGTTCGTGGTCATGATGTGAACATATTGTGTCCGGATTATAATTAAGTGTTCCGCTCAAAAAATCTTTCATCACATCATCCGCTTTTCCACTTGTTCCCGGATATACCGTTACACCTTCCTGTGCCAAAGCAACTTTTGCTCCGCCGCCGATACCGCCGCAGATAAGAGTTTCTATACCTAAACCTTTTAACATTCCTGCAAGTGATTCGTGACCGGTTCCGTTACTTGATATAATTTCGCTGGACAATATTTTACCGTTTTCTACTGTATAAACTTTAAAATTTTCCGTATGTCCGAAATGTTGAAATACTTCACCGTTTTCATAAGTTATTGCTACTTTCATAGTTCCCTCCTTTACTGACACCTGTTGTGAAGACAACAACTTTTCTATATTTGCAGCATTTTTTTCTAAGTTTATATCTTCAACTTTTTCTATTTCACCTTTATCGCATAAAGATGCTACGCTCGGTTCTATAGGCAACTTATCTATAATTGAAATATTAAATCTTTTGGCAACTTCTTCTATTTTACTTTCACCGAAAACATTTATTTGTTTACCGCAATCCGGACATTTCAAATAACTCATGTTTTCCACAAGCCCTAAAACCGGAACATTCATCATTTTTGCCATGTTAACTGCTTTTTCTACTATCATAGAAACAAGTTCCTGGGGAGATGTAACAACTATAATTCCGTCTACCGGTATAGATTGAAATACTGTTAAAGGAACATCGCCCGTTCCCGGCGGCATATCTATAAACATAACATCTTGTTCGTTCCAAATAACATCTTTCCAAAACTGTTTTATCACCCCTGCAATAACAGGACCTCTCCAAATAACAGGATCGGTTTCGTTATCCAACAACAAGTTTATAGACATTATGTCTATACCTTTTTTTGTAAGAACAGGGAAAAAGCCGGTTTCTCCGTTGATAGGTCTTTCTTTTATACCGAATGCTTTTGGTATAGAAGGACCTGTAATATCTGCATCCATAATGGCGGTTTTATATCCTTTTTTGTTCATGGATACGGCAAGCAAAGATGTTACCAAAGATTTTCCAACTCCCCCTTTACCGCTGACGATACCTATAATCTTTTTTATTTTTGTTGCTTCATGAGGTTTTTCCATGAAAGATTTTTTATCATGCTCATGTGAACAAGAACATCCTTTTTCTTCCGTACTCATTGTAGAACTCCTTATAATTTACATATCTAAACCAAGAATAAACATTTAAAAACAGTTGTTTATAACTTGTGGATAACTTTCTGCTTTTGCTAATTTTATCGAATATAGTAAGTTTTTAATAAAAAAGTTAATAATTTTTTTACTTGTTATTAAAATAAAAAAAGTTATTGACAATATGCTATACAGAAATTATACTTAGACTGCCTTTGGTGATACTAAGTACAAGTAGTACTTTTGGTATGGACTGCCATAACTGTCCCTTCACCAAGGGCTTTTTTTTGTAAAGTAAAAACTAGTAATTCACCAAATATTCATCAATTTCCCATTGATGAACTTTTGTTCTGTAAGCATCCCACTCATCAATTTTAGATTTTGTGTAAAGATTAAAAGCATGGTTGCCGAGAGTTTCTTTTATTAAGTCACTCTTTTGCATTGCTTTAACCGCATTTATTAAATTGTGAGGTAAGTTTTCTATACCTGCTTTATCTCTTTCTTCTTTTGTCATTTGATAAATATTTCTGTCAACTGCAGGTTTTATTTTCATGTTCTTTGTTATTCCGTCAATTCCGGCAGCTAAACAAGATGCCAATAAAAAGTAAGGATTTGCCGAAGGATCCGGATTTCTTAATTCTATTCTGGTAGAAGCACCTCTTGCTGCGGGTATTCTTACCAACGGACTTCTGTTTCTTGCAGACCAAGCAATATAAACCGGAGCTTCATATCCCGGAACCAATCTCTTATAAGAGTTTACAAGCGGATTGGAAATTGCAGAGAAAGATTTTATGTGATACATTAATCCTGCAATATATTTATATGCTATTTTTGAAAGTCCCAATTTATCTTTTTCGTCGTAAAAAGCATTTTTACCGTTTTTAAATAACGATTGATTTATGTGCATACCGGAACCGCAAATACCGAATATCGGTTTCGGCATAAATGTTGCATGTAATCCGTGTTTTTGTGCTATTGTTTTAACTACCAATTTAAAAGTGTTTATATTATCTGCTGTTTTTAATGCGTCCGCATATTTAAAATCTATTTCGTGTTGGCCTCTTGCAACTTCGTGGTGTGCTGCTTCAATTTCAAATCCCATATCTTCAAGAGTTAAACACATTTCTTTTCTTGCACTTTCACCTAAATCTATGGGGGCAAGATCAAAGTATCCTGCAGCATCATGAGTTTTTGTTGTAGGCTTTCCCTGTTCATCGGTCAAGAATAAAAAGAATTCAAGTTCGGAACCTACATTAAATGTATAACCTAACTTTGCGGCATTTTTTAAACTTCTTTTTAAAATATTTCTCGGACAACCTTCAAAAGGTTTTCCGTCCGGAGTATAAATATCGCAAATTAATCTTGCAACTTTACCTTCTTCCTGTTTCCACGGGAATATTACAAATGTGTCGGGATCGGGATATAAGTACATATCACTTTCTTCGATTCTTGCAAAACCTTCAATCGAAGAACCATCGAACATACATTTGTTGTCTAATGCTTTTTCTATTTGATTTGCAGTTATTGCAACATTTTTGAGTTGACCGAAAATGTCGGTAAACTGTAATCTGATAAATTTTACATCTTGTTCTTTAACGATTTTAATAACGTCTTGTTTAGTATATCCCATGATATCTCCTTACGGAAATTTATGATTAAAACAACATTATATTAAAAAAGAATATCATTGTAAAATTTTTATATATTTTTTTGTCTTTGTCGTTGTTAGCATTCAAAAGATTTACGGATTTTAAGTTATAACAAAGTATTTGCCGACTGAACTGTGCTTAAATAATAGCGAAGCTACGAGTACTCAAAGTAGGCAAATACAAAGTTAGAACTTAAAAGATAAATCCGTTTCGCCAAATTTATTTAGAAAACTTTTTAACATCTTCGTTTGCTTGTTTTATCGGCTTTATTGTTTCGCAACCGCCGACACATCCGCCTTTACATACCATAACTTCTATCAGGTTTGAATTACAATGCCCGTCGGCATATGCGGAAAGTTTTAAAACACTTTTCTTGTCCAAATCGGTAATAAGTTCATCTTTTATAAATTTTGTATCAATTCTTAAGTAATGTTTTAATGCTTGAGATACTCCGCCGGTAACGGCAAACTCTCTTGCATATTTTGTAGGAATTTCTTCCGATGTGGTTTCTTGACATAAATCTATATTTATATGTTTTGTGTTAATTATTGCTTGTAATTCCTGAAAAGTTAAAACGTAATCTATCAAAGGATCTTCCTGTGCTTCTTTTCTTTTCGATAAGCAAGGTCCTATAAATACCGTAATGCAGTCCGGATATTTCTGTTTTGCAATTTCTGCCGTATAGTGCATCGGTGTATAGGTATCCGATACAAACGGTTTTAATTTTTCAAGATGTTTTTTTACCAATCTTATATAAGCATGGCAACATGATGTTGTCATAAATTGTTGTTTGTTTATTACCAACTTATTTTCAAATTCTTCCGCCTCTTTTTTTGCGGTTATATCCGCGCCCAAAGCAACTTCAAAAACATGTTCAAAGCCTATTTGTTTAAGAGCGGTTGTAATTTTACCGACAGAAGCACCGAACTGTCCGGTTATGGAAGGTGCTATTAATGCTACAAGTTTTTTTGTATGCAAAAGTTTTAAAACATCAAGAAGTTGTCTTCTTACCATTATGGCACCGAACGGACAAGCACTTATACATTTTCCGCAACTTATACATAAACTGTGATCAATGTTTGCTCTGCCTTTACCGTCTTTTTTTATTGCATTTACGGGACATGCTTCTTCGCATGGAACAACAAGTTTTAAAATTGCATTGTAAGGGCAGGCTTCTTTACATTTTCCGCAGTTTTTACATTTGTCCGTATCTATATGTGCTTTATGATCTTCAAAAGATATTGCACCGAAATTACAAGCATTTATACATTTTCTTGACAAGCATTCTTTACATATTTCGCTTACCATGAATCTGCTTTTAACACAAGCCGAACATGCGGATTCAAGTACGGTTAAAAGTTTGTTGTTTGTTTTATATTTTTTTTCGTTTTCCGGTTTAAGGTAATCCGATAAAGGCAATGCCTCATCGACATCGTTTATGGAATAGCCGAGTGCTGCAAGAGTTCTTAATTTTAAAATTGCTCTTTCCTTATAAACACAACAACGAACCTGAGCATCACTGCCTTTAGGTATAATGTTAAAAGGCAAATGATTTATGTCATCAAGATTGTTTTCAAAAAACAATCTGCAAATTTCTTCCAATACTTTTGTTTTAAAATATTCCGAATAATTTATTTCCTGTTTCATAATATATATATTCTATCAATTTTAAAATGAAAAAGGAAAACGGATGCAGAGTTTGTTGGCATAAAACTGCATCCGTTTTCTTCTGTGGAGAAAGTAAATTCTCGTCAAGATTTTTTATTAGAAGCTGATTTGCATTCTTATTGAACCTACAAAAGCGGAATTATCTGCTCCGTGTTCTTCAGACATTCCACCGCAAAGATTGTTTACATACTGAATGCTTGGTGTAACGGCTAAATAGTCACTTATATTCCAGCTGTAATAAACTTCTAAATGATCTTCCGCTTTGAAATCTAATCCATAAGCATCTTTTGCTTTATCGGAAACCATCATTTGGCCGAAAGCTAAACCTACGATATCTTCTTCACCAAGAGCATTAATTTTTGCTTGTGCACCGATACTCCATGTTTGATTGCAAGGAGAAGCAAAATCGCCGTCAAAAGTTCCGACAGTTGAAGAATAAGCATCATCTCTTTTCCAACTATATCTTGCAAATACACCGAAAATATCTGAAATTTGTTGATCTATACTAACGCCGAAACCATAATCCGTTGTTTGTTCATCATCTTCCCATTTTGTGCCACCATCAAGTAAACCCCAAGCATAAATTCTGTAATTTCCTTCCATATCTTCTATGAGGCCGGGTTTAAAATTTACTTGTGCTGAAACAAAACCATGTCTTGTAATATCATCGTTGTTAATTTCTTCATCAGGACCGATTTCAATTGTGTTTTCTACATTAAGATATTGAGCTGCAACATCTATAAAATCGGTTTCATAAACTGCTTTCATACCGATGGCATTATCTCCGAAAGAAATTACCGGTGCATTTCTAAAAATATCACCTAAAAACTGTGATGTTTCATCGTTTGCATAAGCATTATCATCCAATGATGATGTAGGATCTATAACACCGAATGTCATTCCAAAGCTGTCAGTAAATTTATGTTCAAACCATGCTTCCGTTACAGATACTTGATTACCTGAATCGTCTGCATCTCTGTTAATTCCTGAAAATGCCGTAAAACGGGAGTTTGCATCGCCTGTTCCTGTTTCTAAATGCAAAAAAGCTGTGTTGTTATCATCAAACTTTTTTTTAATTTCCAAATCTACCGAATATGAACCTACTGTAGGTGTTTCATAACCTATTTCTGTTGCTTGGGCAACATTTGATTTTTGCAAACTTTGCAAAATCAATGTGATTCCTCCGTTAATAGAAAGACCTTCCAAAAGATTTTCTGCATCTGCTGCATAAGCACCTGAAGTGCCAAGTGTTACTACTGCTGCCAAAAATGCTGCTACTACTACCTTCTTCATTTTTTTCTACTCTCCTTTTTTATTTATTTTTTTGCCAACTATTTTTTATTTTTAGATTTTCTCATAAGTTGTGTTATACAACTGTCTTTTTTTAAACAACTTCCGCAATTGTTGTCACAACCGCACCCGCAATCGCATTTACCGCCTTTTACTTGTTTAAATATTTTTTTTATAAGAACAAATGCACAAAGTGCCACAATTAATAAAACAAACAATGTTTCCATACTACCTCCAACTGCTTTTTCTTGAAGGATATCGGACTAGATGTATAGAGAAACGGAAAAAGCAAAAAAGATTGTAATTCTCCATACATCTATACATCGCTCCTAGAATCCCAGGAGTTTTCCGCCCTGATAAACAATGAACGACAACAAATATCCCAAAACGGTTGTCCAGGCAAAAAGTATTATCAGCCATTTTAATCTTGAACCCGCTTCTCTATAGAACACCGTTATTGCAACTATACAAGGAACATAAATTAAACAGAACATCAAAAATGCCACGGATTTTAACGGACTCCAATCCGGATCGGAAGCAATTTTATCTGCTAAAGAATTAACTGCTTCATCATCTTCAACATCCGTTTCACCCATAGAATAAATTGTACCCAATGTACTTACCACAACTTCTTTTGCGGCAAGACCTGCAATTAAAGCTATACCCATTTTACCGTCAAAACCGATAGGTTTTATTACAGGTTCAATAAAATGTCCTAATTTTCCGATATAACTTTGATCCATTTGAGCCGCTGCAACTTCTTCTTCGGAAACTTCTCCCAACTTTTCTTCATCTACTTGAGGGAATGTTAAACCCGCCCAAATAATAATAGACATTAATAATATGATGGTACCGGCTTTTTTAAGATACATCCAACCTCTTTCCCACATTTTAAGTAAAAGACCTTTTATTGTAGGAACTCTGTATGGCGGGAGTTCCATAACAAAATAACCCGGCTCGCCTTTAAACAATGTTTTCTTAAATACCCATGCGGAAAAAAGTGCTATAACAATACTTAATGCATAAAATATAAACATTGTGTTTGCAGCTTGTGTTGAATTTTTACTGAAGAATGCCGCTATAAAAAGTGCAAATATAGGAAGCTTTGCACCGCATATCATAAACGGCGTAACAAGAAGTGTAATAATTCTGTCTTTGGGATTATCTATAGTTCTTGATGCCATCATAGCAGGAACAGCACAACCGTTAGTTGCAATTAACAAAGATGCAAACGATTTTCCGTGCAACCCGAACTTTCTCATAACCCTGTCCATAATGAACACTGCTCTTGCCATATATCCCGTATCTTCAAAAAATGCTATGGCAAAGAACATACATATAATTTGCGGGAAGAACCCCAAAACTCCGCCTACACCGCCGATTATACCGTCTACTATTAAGGATTGAATAATACCTTCGGGAAGCACACCTGTTGCAAAATCGGATAACCATTCTATACAGGTTTCAAACCAACCTACAATAGGTTCAGATACCGTAAATGCAAATTTAAAAATGATATACATTACTAGCAAAAATATAGGTACTGACCAAATTTTATTTAAAACAATTTTATCTATTGTTTCCGTAAAATCTTTTTTTGCGGATTTTGATTTTGATAAAACATCACTGACAACTATTTTTATCCAATCATAAATTTTGTCTGCAAAAACAGCTTCAAGGTTTTCGTTATGCAAATCGAAGATAGTCTTATTACTTTTTTCCACCTGTTCGATTATTTTTGAAGAAACAGGGGATTTTTTAATTTTTTCCAAAGCATAACTTTCTTTTTTTATTAACTCTACAGCCAAAAAGTTAACAGGATACTTTAATACAAGATTTACATCTTCCGATATAATCTGACAAATAGTATCTTTTTCTTTATTAATTTCTTTCCCGTAATCTATTGAAACGGATTTTATTGTTTTTTTCTTACTTAAAACATCTGTTACGACTTTTAATAATTCTTCCGTTCCTTTATTTTTACTTGCGACTATAGGAACAGCAACTACATTATATTTTTCTTCCAATTTTTTATAATCTATTTTTTGACCTTTATTTTCCAAAATATCGGTCATGTTCATTGCAATGATAACAGGAATTTTTAATTCCGATAACTGTGCATACAAATAAAGATTTCTTTCAAGGTTTGAAGAATCCACAACATCTATCACAAGTTCCGGTTTTTCTTCAATTAATACATTTCTTGCTACGATTTCATCTTCCGAACTTGCCGATAAACCGTAAATACCTGGCAAATCTATAATTTGAAGTTCATACCCGTTTTTTGTTACAAATGCTTCTTTTTTTTCTACGGTAACACCGGGATAATTTCCTACATGTTGTCTTAACCCCGTTATGTTGTTAAACAAACTTGATTTTCCGCAGTTTGGGTTACCGGCCAAACATATTTTTACTTTTTTTAAACTTTCCACTTTGTTTTATACCTCTTTTACCAAAATTTTTGATGCACTATTACTGTCTAATGCAATTTTTCCGCCTTTTAATAAGACGGTTATAAATCCGGACTTCATATCTCTTAAGATTTTTAATTCTTCACCCGGAACAAACCCTAAATCTATTAGTTTTTTTCTTTCGTCCGTGGCTATATTGTCAAAAGCCAAAAATCTTAATGATGTGTTTTCCTTTCCGTTTAATAATGTCATCATTAAACCTCCACTAAAATTTGTGAAGCTTCATCTTTTCTGAGACTTAAGTTGTAACCTCTTATTGTTACTTCTATAGGATCTCCCAAAACAGATTTTTTTGTTACAACAACTTGTTCACCTTTCAAGATACCCATAGAAAGTAATTTTTTTGTTAAAACCGAATCAGATGCCGTTATTTTTTTTACTTTGGCAGGTTGATTCAATTTCAAATTACTTAAAATCATCTCCATTTTTTTCTTTCTCCTCCCGTATTTTCCTTAGTGTCTATTTTTAGTTAAAATTAAAAATATTAGTTTATATTATATTTTTTAGCTTGTATTAAAAATATTAGTTTTATCTAACTTAAAGATCAAAAAAATATAAAGCACCGAGTGCTTTTTTTATATAATTACAAATTATCTTTTAAACTCTTCCGCCAAAAGTAAACCCTATCGCTTCCACAGCCGACTTTACTTCTTCATCGGTAGGATTACCGTCAACATAAGCAACACCTTCACTTAAATTTACCGTAACTTCTTTTACCGATTTCAAATTACTTATTGCTTTTGTTGCATTAGCTTTACAATGGTTACAAGTCATACCGTTAATTTTAAATGCAATTTTGTTACCATTATTTTCCATAACTTCCGCCTCTTCTCTATGTTTTTTAAATAATATTGAATTTGCTAAAAGAGCAAATAATATAAAGGAACAAATAATTTTAAAATAATAAAAACCGCCGTGATGATTATGTGCAGCCATACCGAAATTAGAAACATCAAACCAACTTGCCGGCAAAAAGTTGTCCATAATAAGTCCGCATCCTATCGCGCCTATAACAAGTGTTATTAAATAAATAACAAAAGTTTTTTTCCCTAACACTTTACCTATGACCATCATTGAAGCAATGTTTGCAGCAGGACCTGCCATAAGTAAAACAAGAGCAGTGCCCGGGCTCATACCTTTCATCATTAATGCTATTGCTATAGGTATGGAACCGGTAGCACAAACATACATAGGAATTGCAACTACAAGTATTAACAACATTGTTAATAAGGTGTTACCTTTAAATATTGTAAAAAAGTTGTCCGGAACAAAATAGGCAATCAAACCTGCAATTATTAAACCGAATAACAACATTTTACCTATATCTTCCATCATTTCAACATAACCGTACTGAAACACTCTTTTTATTTTTTGGACGAACGAAAGTTTTTGTTCTTCCGTGTTTTTTTGAGCCGTAACTTTAGCGGTACTTTCTTTTGAAGTAAAAACGTTTGTTACAAGACCTGCAAAAATTGAAGTAAAAAATGCCGCTACAGGGCGAATTATTGCAAAAGGAAGTCCCAACAACGAATATGTTGCAATGATTGAATCTACTCCTGTTTGCGGTGTTGCTATAAGAAAAGAAATAACCGAGCCTTTTGATGCCCCTTCTTTATGTAATGCCATTGCCGTAGGTATTACACCGCAAGAACATAACGGTAACGGAATACCGAACAATGTTGCATATAAAACAGATGTCCAATTATTTTTTGATAAATATTTTGAAAAGAGTTGTTGCGGAACTAAGACATGCAATATTCCCGCAAACAAAAAACCAAGCAATAAATAAAACGACATCGCGTTAAATATTGAAAAAATAACACCTACTATCTCTTTTAAAAATTCCATTTTATATATTTACTTCCTTATTTATTAGTTTTTTTAGTATTCTTTTTACCTATTTTACCTATAAAGAATATAAGTTTTGCCAATGTTTCATCGCTTATAGTATGTTCCATTCTGCAAGCATCTTTTAAAGCAACTTCTTCATTAACACCTAAAATTTCAGTAAAAAATTGAACTAAAACGTCTTCTTTATGTTGAATATCGTCTGCAATTTGTTTACCTTCGGGAGTAAGTTCAACATAACCGTACTTTTCATGAATAATAAGACCTTTATCGGCAAGAACATTTAAAGCAATATTTACACTTGAATTTTTTACATCCAACTCTTTGCTTATATCTTTAACTCTTGCTATTTTGTTTTTTCTTATCAGCATACCTATCGTTTCCAAATAATTTTCTAAAGATTCGGTAAGTTGTTTGTTCATAAAATCTCCTTTAAGCAAACAAAACTTTTTTAGTTTTGGTTGAAAATGTTATACTAATCTAACATTTTAATAATTGTTTGTCAATAGGCAAAAAATAAAGGCGACACCTTTTTAAGATATCGCCTTTATATATTTACTGTTTATAAGATACTTTTATTTTTTAAAATATCTTTTTAACAAACCATCAAAGCCCTTACCGTGTCTTGCTTCATCTTTTGCCATTTCATGTACTGTATCGTGAATTGCATCGTAATTTAATTTTTTTGCTTTTATTGCAATTTCCATTTTACCTGCACATGCACCATGTTCGGCTTGAGCTCTGAGTTCAAGATTTTTCTGTGTGGAATTTGTTACTACTTCACCTAAAAGTTCGGCAAATTTTGCAGCATGTTCCGCTTCTTCAAAAGCATATCTTTTAAAAGCATCTGCAATTTCAGGATAGCCTTCTCTTTCTGCAACCCTAGACATTGCCAAATACATACCGACTTCTGTGCATTCTCCGTTGAAATTTGCTCTTAAACCTTCAACAATTTCTTTATCTTCAACTTGTCCGTCACCTACTTTATGTTCGGTTGCATAAGTTTTTTCACCTTCAACTATAGCTTCAAGTTTATCTGCAGGTGCTCCGCATATAGGACATTTATCCGGTTTTGCACCATCTTCGCTTGTCCAACCGCAAACTTTACATACGTATCTCATTTTACTACCTCCGTTATAAAAACACAAAGTGTTTTTTCTTTTTTATACCTCTATTCATCCATGCATCTATACATCAAAATTTACAAAGCAAATTTTAGTAGTTTTCTACAAAAAGTTCCTGATACGATCTTGGATGATTGCATGCAGGGCATTTTTCTGCAGCTTCTTTGGATTCATAAACATAGCCGCAGTTTCTGCATTTCCATTTTACAACACCGTCTTTCGTGAATACTTTTTCGTATTTAATATTGTCCAAAAGTTTTCTATATCTTTGTTCATGTGCTTTTTCAACTAATGCAATATATTTGAAACAATCTGCAATTTCTTGAAAACCTTCTTCTTCGGCAATTCTTGCAAACTCGGGATATGCTTTTGTCCACTCTTCGTTTTCACCATCTGCCGCAGCTTCAAGATTTTGAACGGTAGTTCCTATTATTCCCGCAGGAAAAGTTGCAGTAATTTCGGCTGTTCCGCCTTCCAAAAATTTAAAAAATTTCTTTGCATGTTCTTTCTCGTTATCTGCAGTTTCTAAGAAAAGTGCAGATATTTGTTCATATCCTTCTTTTTTAGCTACCGAAGCAAAAAATGTGTATCTGTTTCTTGCTTGTGATTCACCGGCAAAAGACTGTAACAAATTTTTTTCCGTTCTTGTTCCTTTTAAACTTTTCATAAAAGACCCCTCTTATATTTTAATTACTATCTCATGTTCTACTCTACTAAAAAAGTATATGTTTTTCAAATAAAACTTCTATATTTCAGATATCCAATCTCCGTGAATGTTACAATGTTCGATAACGGATATTTTTTTACCTGTGGCATTTAAAGAAATCGAACCTTCAGGTTTTAAATTATGTGTCAAAGCTATTCCGCCTACGTATTCATTATCTGCATAGAACATTATGTTTGTAATATAGTGTTCCGGCATCATAGGATGTTCAAGTTCACCGACTTTTACTTTTATTTCTTGGAGATTTTCGTTTATATTGTTTATAGAAATAACCGGAAGATGCTTTTTGTGGCTTTCACCGGTTGTTACAATATCTTCGTTTGTTTTTAATGCATCCTCTTTTAAGTTAAATGCTTTTGAACTTGCACTGCAAACAGGGCATTTTTCAGGTGATGTATCCTTTAAATGAATATAACCGCACACTGAACAAACTAATGCTTTTTTCATATTGTCTCCTATTTCAGTTTTTCAACTAACTTTTGTCCTGCTTTATAACAATTTTCCAATTCTTCTTTGTTCGGTTTAAACTTTGCACCGACCTGCTCTATAACTTCTACACCGAAAGAAGTCAAATTTGTTGCTATCTCTTTTACTGCTCCGCCTGCCCAGCCAAAAGAACCGAAAGAAACAGCAACTCTGTTTTTAGGCTTCATACCTTTAATAAAATGTATAAAACCTGCAATATAAGCTAACATTTCGTTATCGTGAGTTGATGAACCTATAACAAAAGCTTTTGCTTCCAACATTTCGTAAGCAATTTCGGCAAAATCCGTTTTTGCAATATCAAACATTTTAACTTCGATATTGTTATCCGTTAGAGCTCTTGCAATTTCTCTTGCCATTATTTCCGTTGAGCCCCACATTGTTTCATAAACGATAACCGCTTTGTTTATTACAGTGTTTTTAGCCCAGGATAAATATTTTTCTATGACTTTATTAATGTCTTTTCTCCATGTGAGTCCATGACTTGGTGCAATAAAGTCTATAGGTAGATTCATTTTTAAAATATTGTTTATACTTCTGTCTATCATGGCACCTAAAGGCCACAATATGTTTGCATAGTATTTTGCAACTTCTTTATCTATTATTCCGCAATCAACTTCGTCGGTAAAAGTCTTGTTTGTTGCTATGTGTTGACCGAATCCGTCGTTTGAAAATAATACTTTTTGTTCGGGACAATATGTCATCATGCTATCCGGCCAATGAACCATAGGTACTTCAACAAAAGTTAATGTATTGTTTCCCAAATTTATTTTGTCACCGGTCTTAACCACTGTTATATCAATATCTAAGTTGTAATATTTTAAAAGACCTTCTTTTAATTTTGCCGTTCCGTAAAACTTTGCATTTTTTAAAACTTTTGCCATATATTCAATTGAACCGCTGTGATCAGGTTCCAAATGATTTAATATAACATGTTTTATCTTTTCCGGCTCTACAATTTCGGAAATATTTTTTATAAATTCTTCTTCAAATCCTTTATGAACGACATCTATTAAAGCAGGTTCATTATCGTTAACTATATATGAGTTATAAGTAACTCCGTTTTTTGTAATAAATGTGTTACCGTGAAAACTTCTCATGTTCCAATCTATTACACCTACAGAGAAGATATCTTTTGTTATTTGTTTCACTTAAATCTCCTTACTTGAGCAGTATTAATAGTACTTTTTTTCTTTACATAAACTTGTTAACCATACTCCAAGCAAATATATTGCGATGAATAAGTATGATAAGTTAACAACATTTGAGTTTATATTGTAGAAAAAAGAACAAACCACAAAAGCAATTGCCGCAAGAATACCGATTGGTAAAAAGGCGAGTATTATTGCTAAAGGATAAGTTACATAAGGAGTAAAATTAATTTGCTCCTTTGCAAAAGTTAAATAAATAATTGCTATCAATACGAGCTCTATACAGTAAAAAATATTATGAACTATTTTTTTCACTTTTTTCTCCTTTGAACGAAAAATTAAAACCGAATTTGCAATATGACTTGCTTCGGTTATTTATTTTTACATTTTTTCAAAAGAATCTTTACCTACTTGGCAAACCGGACATACCCAATCTTCCGGCAATTTATCAAAAGGTGTTCCCGCAGGTATTCCGTTATCCGGATCTCCTTTTGCCGGATCATATTCATAACCGCATATACTGCATTTGTATTTTTCCATTTTGAGCCTCCGATATAAAATTTACATACTTTTAGTAAGTATATATATATCCCCCAAATTATAGTATATTTTTAAAGTTTTTAATATAGATATATATCCCAAAAATAAAAATTTCAACAATCATGTCTTTTATGCTAAAATAAAATATCATGAACAAAATAGAATTGCTTGCCCCAAGCGGTAATATAGAATCTTTTATGGCAGCTGTTTCTGCAGGTGCGGATGCTGTTTATGTAGGTTTAAAAGATTTTAGTGCAAGAGCAAAAGCCAAAAATTTTTCGTATAAACAACTAAAAGAGATTTGTTCTTATGCACATGAAAAAAATGTAAAAATTTTTGTTACGGTTAACACTTTGATAAAAAATTCGGAAATAAAAGATGTTATAAGAAGTTTAGAGCAAATAAGTTTATCCTGTGCCGACGCAATTATTGTTCAAGATTTAGGGGTGGCTTATTTGTCAAAAAAATATTTTCCGAATATAAGACTTCATGCAAGCACACAACTTACAATACATAACAGTTACGGTGCAATACAAGCAAAACAAATGGGTTTTGAGAGAGCTGTTTTGGCAAGAGAACTTTCTTTCGATGAAATAAAAAGTATAAAAAATAAAAGTAATATAGAACTCGAAATTTTTTGCCATGGCGCATTATGCTTTTGTGTTTCGGGACTTTGTTTGTTTTCAAGCTTTATAGGCGGATACAGCGGTAACAGAGGACATTGTGCTCAACCTTGCAGAAGATTGTGGTCTGTTGACGGTAAAAAAGGATATTTTTTATCTCCGAAAGATTTTCAGTTGATAGACTACATTAAACAAATAAAAGAAACAGGAATAACATCGTTAAAAATAGAAGGAAGATTAAAATCTGCGGATTATGTAAATAAAACGGTTAGAGCTTACAGATTGTTGATTGATAGTGACGAGACAAATTATGAACAAAATTTAAAACAGGCAAAAGAAATTTTGTCTCTCGATTATGCAAGACAAAAAACAACTTTTAATTTTAATAATAAAAGTGCTGATATTTTTGAACCTAACAAGTCAAAAAATTTGGGGTTGTATTTAGGTGTTATTGAAAATAAAACAGATACAACTTTTTCTTTAAATACAAAAGCGAATTTATTGACAGGTGATACCATAAGGATAGTCGATAATAAAAAAGATAAAAGTTTTGTGTTAAAAATAGAAACCGCGGATAAAAAAGATAGTGGTTATAAAATTCAATATAAAGATATATATTTAGAAAACGGATTCGAAGTATATAAAATTGCCGACGGAAAAACTGCAGAAGAATGGAAGATTGGAAGAATGGAAGATTGGACGAACAAGGAAGATAAAATTATAAAAAGTAATAAACCGTTAAACCTTTTACCTGCACAATTTTTTAATAAAGTTTCATTGCCGAATTTATTTATAAGAATAAACAATATTAAGTGGATGTCGTTGTTAAAAAATGTTAAGGCGGCAATCATAATAAAACTGTCGAAAGAAAATATTTTGTCCGTAAAAAATTTTATTTCTCAAAAAAATATAAGTGATTTATATTTCGAGTTGCCACCGTATATTGATGAACAAGATATAAAGGTTTATGAGAATTTTATAAATTTTGTTATGGATAAAAAATACAATAAATTTTTTATAAACAACATTTCACAAATCTATATGCTTAAAGGTAAACAAAGTTTGTTGTATGCGGGACAATATCTTTATACATTAAATAGTTATGGTGCAGAATTTTTATCTAAATATAAAATAAACGGATTTTGTTCGTCTTGGGAAGACGATTTACAGAACATAAAAGATTTGTCGAAAGTTTTAAAAAACAGTTTGATTGTGTACTTGTCCGGATTTCCGGAAATAGTAACTTCTAAAATGGAATTTGTTCCCGAAATCAGAAACAAAAATATAAAATCAGATAAAGATGAATTTAAAGTTTTTTCAAATAATAATGAAAATATAATAGTTCCAAAATATCCAATAAATTTACTTAGTTTAAAGAATAGTTTTTTAAACGCCGGAATAAAATCCTTCGGTATAGATTTATCGTATATAGAACCTAATACAAATTATTTAACACAAGTAATCAGAGCATTCAATAACAATGTTTATATGAGTTCCGTAAATAAATTTAATTTCGAAAGAAAATTAAAATGAGAAAATTTATATTATTTTTATTGTTTATTTTTTTGTTCGTTCTTAATATTTATGCAGATAGACCAAAATATGTTTTTCTTGTTGTATGTGACGGAATGTCCGTGTCGAACGAAATTGCATTAAGTAACTTCCTTTACGGAAAAGGGAAACAATTAATATGGAACACTTTTCCCGTACAAACATTTATGACAACGTGGAGTATAAACTCTTACAAAGGAACTTATTCGGAAAACAATTTTGACAGTGAAAACGGGTATGATACTAATATTGCCGGAACAATGCCATATCCTTATTATAAGACGGAACAATCCGAACGATATTTTAAAGATTCCGTTTCTACCGACTATGCCGCTGCGGCAAGTGCTATGTCTACGGGGAAAAAAGTTTATAACAATACTATTTGTTATGACACAAAAACCGATAAAGTTATAGAAAATATTGTAGATAAAATAAACAAGAAAAAAGAGTACAATGTTGCTATTGTAACAACTGATAATTTTTATAATTATGTTGTTGCCGGATTTTTAAGTCACAATAAATCAAAAAATAATTATAATAAAATAGCCGAAGAAATATTGTCGAAAATAAAACCGGAAATAATTGTCGGACAAAACGATATTTACGAAATAAATAAAGTTGCAGTCTCTAACGGTTATTATGTTTTAGATTATCCCGAAATAAATGAACCGCAAGTTTTCGATTTATTAAACAAAAAAATATTTGTAAGATTAAAAAATTATTATGTTCCGTATCCGATAGAATATTTTACTTTGGAAAGTTTTGTATATAGAAATATTGATACAAAATTTTCTAATGTTGTTTCCGATACAACAAAATTGTTGTTAGAAAAAAATAAACCTTTTTTTATGTTGGTTGAAATTACCGATGTCAGTAAAGCAAATAGTGAGAATGATTATAACAAAATGTTAGGTTCGATGTATGAATTGAACGAAACGATAAAAAAGATTTATGATTTAATAAATTCAAATTATAACGATATGTCTTTTGATAACAGTATTATAATTGTTGTTTCTGCATATTCTGCAGGGATGTTAAGATTTAATGCATATTTGCCTAAAGGAAATCTCCCGAGGCCTAACATCCTTTTTAATAAAAAAACCATAATAAAAGCGGATACAAATATAAACTATAAAACAAAGTACAATATCAATGAGTTGGTCGGGTGTTACAGTATAGGTGCAAAATCGAATTTATTTAATAAATACATAAACGAAAAAAATATTATGGATAATACCGACGTCTATAATGTTTTAAGAGATATTTTTATTAACGATTAAGATTAATAGGCATAACTTAAATTAAGTGCCAAAGAAGCCGATGAAGGAATTGTGTTTCCGTCAAGAACTGTTGTGTTGGAACTCATTCCTGCCGCAAGTTCAAAACAGAATCCGAAAGTATAAATTCCCGTACCTAAAGTATATTCGACATCTGTTTTTGATTCGGATATATTTTTACTTATACCTGCTCTTAAAGGTAAAGTTATTGAATTACTGTTTAATAATAAAAATTCTAAACCGAACGATAATTCCTGCGAGTCAAAACCTTCTATGAAAGTTTTATTTTTCATTAAATCCAAATCACAAGCAACAGTAAGTCTGTCGGTTGGATTAATTGCAAGACCTGCTCTTAATTGGTTACCTAAATAATATCTGTCTCCGATCCATTTTAATTCGGAATCAGAAGGCTTTTCCGGCCTTTCAAAATAAGGGTTGTTTATGTTTCTTGCGGTGATACCGAATTTAGGATTTAGAAAAATATCTTTTCCTGTAAATTTACTTATATCTATAAATGCGCCCAAATCGAAACTTATTTGGTTTGATGCTTTTGTTTCTTTAAGAGCATCCCATTCGGCTCTTGCTACTTTTTGATCATCTTTTAAAATCATAATGCCGGCTTGTCCCATTTGGCCTTGAATATATTTTATGTTCCCACCGACCTGTAAACCCTCCAAAATTTGGAACCCGCAACCTGCACTTACTTCGGTGAAAATTCCGACATCAATAAGAACTTGAGACTCATTATCTTTATAACTTCCCGAAAGAAGATTTTTTAATAATATTTCAATTTGCGGAAAATCTTCGGCTATAGCATCTGCCATTTCTTTTATTTGTTCAACAGTTGAATCAGCTGCATCGGTCATATTAACTATTGCATTTGCAAGTTCTTGAGAAGATATTCCGGATAAATTAAACAAATTAGCCACGGAATCCGTTAAATCAAACTTATCTAAAGTTTCTTTTATTATGTTTGCGGCATTTTGTTTTTCGTCCGTATCGGGAGAATTAAAGTTGTTTATATTCAATCCGTCTTTTGAAGTAACAAGTCCGATATTTCTTTTATCGATAATTGGTATTATCCCGGAACTTCCGTAAGATCTTACGGAAATAGTAAGTCTACCGAGTTTTGAAGCCAGCCCCGCATTTACACCGGCTACTGCTCCGATATTTTTTAAATTCAATTCCTGCAATGCAATTAAAGCATCAAGTATCGACATCATATCTGTTGCGGATGCATAATCATTGGTAGCAATTTTATCCGCAACATCCTTGTATTGGCGAACCATTTGATTTATTTTATCTATCAATGTTAAAACTTTGTCGGTGGTTTCAATTTCTGCATTTACATTTAAAGATAAATTGCTTTTATAGTTAGAATTTGCAAGAAGAGCAGGATTGTAATATTGGGCATCCGTTCCGTAGGCAACAGCAACACCGGCGCCACCCATACCCATGGCTCTTGTACCTACGGCTTGCCATTTATCGGCATAGGATGGTACACTCGTAAACAAAACAAATGTTAAAACAAGACAAAATATTTTTTTCATAAAAATATATTTTAATTCTGTTTTTTTTGCTTTATTGTTTGAATCTTTATGTTTCTTATCGATTTTACATCATCATCTTTGTTAAAAACAACCTTAAGTTCGTAGTCTTTTTTGTTTACTGTTCCGAACACGGATATTCCTTGAGTATTTTCGTCAACGGGATATGTAGAAAAAACCGAAAAATAAGGATTTGTTCTTGCATCGAACGGATAGTCGGCATTAACAGATACTTTATCGTTTTCGAGATAAACACCATTTTCTTTGTAATATTTTATACTGGCATTCATTAAAGCCGAACATAAAACCTTACCGCTAAAAATCTGTTTTGAAGTTTGGTAATTGTTATATGTCAGCTTCATAGATATAACTACTATTACAGTCAACACACAAAAAACTAAAAAAGATATAACAGTTTCTTTTCTCATAGTTAATATTGTTATGACCCTCTATAATAATTATAGTACAAAATTATACAAAATTTCATTAGTTTTTAACAGCGTAAGATAAAAAACTTATTGACTTTTTAATATATTTTTATTATAGTTTTTATATTCTCGTTAGAGAATTTTGTATATTTGGGGGAACTCATGAAAAAACCTGATGTTATTAAACAGGTTGCAGAATGTTCGGGGCTTACACAAGGTCAAGTAAATTTAGCCATAAAAGCTTTGGTTAAAGTTATTCAAGACAATTTAATAAAAGGGGAAACGGTTTCTTTATCCGGTTTAGGTTCGTTTAAATCTAAAGATAGGAAGGCAAGACAAGGTAGAAATCCCAAGACGGGAACCATTGTTCCTGTTCCTGCCGGCAAAAAGGTTTCTTTCAAACCTACAACAACATTAAGAAAACTAATACAAAAATAATGGCAATACTAAAAATTAAACCATCAAATAATTTGGATTCATTGCCTCCTTATTTGTTTGCGAAAATAAACAATTTGAAGTTGGAGTGCTATGCCAAAAAACTCGATGTTATAGATTTGGGAATGGGCAATCCCGACATGCCCACACCTACACATATCGTAGATTGTTTATGCGATACAGTAAAACATCATAAAAATACTCACAGATACCCCCAAGCAAAAGGTATGCCTAAATTCAGAAGGGCAGTTGCCGAATGGATGGGCAGAAGATTCGGAGTGGAATTAGATTATAATACCGAGATAATGTCTCTCATCGGTTCGAAAGAAGGTATTGCTCATTTGTGTATGGCATATCTTAATGTAGGAGATTATATTTTGGTATGTGATCCGGCATATCCGGTTCATTTTAATGCTGCAGTTCTTGCAGGTGCAAAAACATATTCGATGCCGTTGTTGGAAGAAAACAATTATCTTCCGGACTTTACAAAAATTCCGGAAAGTATAGCTAAAAAAGCTAAAATGATGATATTGAATTATCCTAATAATCCGACAGCTGCTGTTGCAGACGATCCTGCATTTTGGAAAGAAGCAATAAGATTTTGTAAAAAATATAAAATACTTTTAATTTCGGATAATGCATATTCAGAACTTATTTTCGGTGAAAATACATCTCCGTCAATATTTGAGTTTCCGGGTGCTAAAGATGTTGCACTTGAGTTTCACTCTTTTTCAAAAACATTTAATATGGCCGGTTGGAGAGTAGGTTGGGCTTGCGGAGCAAAACAATTGCTCTATCCGTTAGAAAAATTCAAATCCTTTTTGGATTACGGAGTTCCGACTTTTATTCAGCTTGCAGCCGTTGCCGCATTAAACGGTTCTCAACAGTGCGTTAAAGAACAAGCAGCAATTTATGAAAGAAGAATGAACAAGATGGTTGACGGATTAAATAAAATCGGTTGGCATGTACAGAAAACAAAAGGAACAATGTATGTTTGGGCAGGCCTTCCCGACAATTTAAAGAAAGAAGGTTCTTTATCTGTAGCAGAAAGACTTCTTAAAGAAACAGGAGTTGCAGTTTCTCCCGGAGCAGGTTTCGGAAAGTGCGGTGAAGGATATGTAAGAATATCATTGGTAACTCACGATAAAAGATTTCATGATGCATTACTTAGAATTAAAAAATTTACATTAAATGGAAAATAAATTTATGAAGAAAAGTTTAAATATCGGTTTAGTAGGTTATGGAACAGTAGGTAAAGGTGTAGTAAAAATTTTGGAAAAAAACAGTGCTATCGCATTGAGAAAAGCAGGCGTAAAAATAAATGTCAGATCTATTTGTGATTTGTATCCGATAGATAAGCCGAAATTGTATGTTAAAAATTTCATGAACATAATAAAAGATCCCGAAATAGATATAGTTGTGGAACTTATCGGCGGATACGAACCTGCAAGAACTGTTATTACCGAAGCTCTTAAGAACGGTAAAAGCGTTGTTACAGCCAATAAAGCAGCATTGGCAAAATATTGGGATGAAATATTTTCTTTGGCACAAGAAAACAAACAGATGGTATATTTTGAAGCATCAGTCGGCGGAGTTATTCCTGTAATACAAGGGTTAAATGAAGGTCTTGCCGGTAACGAAATAAAAAGTATAAAAGGTATTTTGAACGGAACAACAAATTATATATTGAGTAAAATGACAGATGAAGGTGTTACTTACGGCGATGCATTAAAAAGTGCACAGGCATCGGGTTTTGCCGAAGCTAACCCTACGGCAGATGTTAAAGGTCTTGATACTGCAAACAAACTTGCAATATTGTCCTCTCTTGCTTGGGGAAGTTGGATAAAAGTTGAAGATATAAGAGTTAAAGGTATAGATCAACTTGATATAGAAGATGTTAACATAACAAGAGATTTCGGTTATGTGTTTAAACTTATAGGTTCTGCAATAAAAACCGATAAAGGTGTGGATTTGTGGGTAGAACCATGCTTAATAGATCATCATCATTCTTTTGCAAATGTTCATAACGAATATAATGCAATTATGATAAAAGGTGATGCTGCGGATGATGTTATGTTTTACGGTAAAGGTGCAGGACAATTGCCTGCAGCTTCGGCAGTGGTTTCCGATATTATAGATTTATCAAAATATATTGCTAACGGAACGGCAGGTGTTGTTCAAAATGTAGTATATTCCAAGAAAAAAATAGTTAAGTTTTTGCCTCACGGTGACAGCAAGAGCGATTATTATTTAAGATTTTCCGTAGTGAACAGACCCGGAGTACTTTCAAAAATTTCAGGTATATTGGGCGAACACGGAGTATCGATAGCAAGTTTGTATCAAGACGACAGAAATAAAGATAAGAAAGTTTCTATTATAATTACAACTCACAGAGCTTTGAGTAAACAAATATCGGAAGCATTGAAAGAAATAGATAAATTGTCGATAATAAAAGCCAAGACTGTTAAGTATAGAATAGAAGAATAATTTTCTTTTAGGAGTATCTTATGGCAACAATGTTTATGATATTTGTGTCGATATTTTTGGCTGAGCTTGGAGATAAAACACAGATTGCGACGTTGTTGTTTGCAACGGATTCAAAAGTTTCACCGTTTCAAATTTTTTTAGCTTCGGCAGGAGCATTAGTTGTAGCATCTGCGATAGCTGTACTTGCAGGAACATTTGCAAAAACATATTTACAACAAATACCGTTAAAATTAATCAGCGGTATTTGTTTTATTTTGATAGGTTTGTGGACAATTTATAGTTACTATAAGGGGTAGTAATGAAAAAAACATAAATGTTTTTATTATCACTTTTATTTGTTTATTCTTTTTTTCTTTTATGGCTTATGCGGAAAAAATAATAATGAACGACGGAACCGAATATGAAGGTAATATTCATCATCAGGATGATAACGTTGTTTTTATTGTTTGCAAAGAAGATTTAATAAAATTGAACAAATCCGATATAAAAGAAATCCAAGAAGACGAAAAAACTAAAAAAAAAACTGGTTTAGTGATTGATGATACCGATGTTGTAGAAGATAATAACGAAGTAATAGTTCAAATAGGATATGATTTTTATGGTAAATATTTGCATAAAGGTCATGAAAACGAAACGGATTCTTCAAAAGGTTTAACTTTTGCCGCAAAATATTATCATTATTTTATTGATGAGTTCGGTGTCGGTTGTGGTGTGAATTTTCAGAGCTCAAGAGATCTCGAAGACATTCCGGGAGAGGCTTATTTCGTTCCGGCTTACATATCATTAAAACTTCGTTCTGTTCCAACGGAACCATATAAATACGGTTACGTTGTCGGAAATGTGGGTTATAATTTCTTCTTTCCCGTTGCCGATTACGACACATATCTTGTAGATGAAAAAGGCGGGTTGTTTTATTCAATAGGATTGGGACTGGTATACGATAGTTTCTTGTTTGAAGTTACCGGTGCAATACATAATGGTACCGCAAGTCTTAAATCTACAACTCATAAAATAGATATAGAATACAGGACATATACTTTTTCCGTAGGCTATGTGTTTTAAAGAGTATTCTTCCTTTAAATAAATTTATAAAAATCTTTATTTATATTGCATTGTTAAATATGATATAATCAGTGATATGAATATAAAAAATCTTTTTGCAATATTAATTTTATTGTTTTTGTCCGTTAATGTTTTTGCAGAAAAGAAGACAGTTATCTTTTTTGCGGAAAATACTGACGGAATATCTGCAAAAGTTATTCAGAAAATAGAAGGTTCCGATAAATTTTGTTTGGCTGCTTGTTTTGATGAGAATAAATATATAAAGAAAGAAATTCAAAATTTAATTATTTCTCATAAAATAGAACCGATGTTAAATATTATGGAACCGTATTTTCCTTTAATAGCATCACAAATAAATATAAACTCTTCCGACGTGTTCGATAAAACAGATATTTGTAAAGATATTTTAAGCAATTATAAAAAAACTTATAGAACTACATTTGAAAGAAATAAACATGGACTATATTTAAAAGGTTCTGCTTTTAATGACGAAGTTTTAGAATTGTTTTATAAAAATAATATTTTGTGGACAATGGCAAAATCCGATAACGAGAAACAAAAAGGTTTGTTTATAAAGAACGGAGTTGCTCTGTTTGTTCCTTATAAAAATTTTACGACAAACGAAACCAAAATAAAACAATGGTTTGATAGTTTGGGTAATGTGAAATTTGTTCCGATAATATTAACGGCGACAAATATTAAAAACGAAAAATTTATGTTGGCTCTCATAAATTTCGTTAATAAAAGTAACGACTTAGATGTCGATTTGCCGATAAATGCTGCTTTTTACGGATACAATTCAAAAACAATAAAAAATAATATTGAATTAGAACAGTTTTCGTCAATTCCGAAAGAAAATATTTTAAAATTATATTTGGCAGACAAAGAAGTAAAGGACTACAATAAAAAACAAAATGAAGAAGTTTATACGATTTTGTGTGATGAACTTTCAAATATGTATAGTTACAGTGTTATAAACGGAATTATAAATAATAATAACAATTCGATTAAGTTGTTTGATATATCGTATACGAACATTTTCAGAATGTTAAACAAGAAAATGCCAAATATTAATGAAATAAAATACGATTTATCGGATACCGAAAACACTGATGTAGACAATGGAGATTGTAAGTTTATCCAAAAGGATAATTCCATTGTCATTGATAATGAAAGTAATATTTTTACGAGTTTTTCCGTTAAAAAAAATAATGATTATATTTCATTTCAAGCAAATGCTGCTTTGAGTAGTGTAGACAGTATTGATATTTATATTGATATGAACAATATTGCTTATACAGGTTCACAAAAAATGTTAAAACCGGTAAATGCCTTTTTTGTACCGGAACACAGTTGGGAATTTGCCATAAGGATAACACAACAAAATATTTATATTTATAAATATTTATCTTCGGGAGTGGAACTTATTGAAACAATAAAAAATGAGGATGAAAGTTCGTATATAAATGTTTCTTCGAATATTTTGAAAGGCAATCCGTATAATTGGAGTTATCAAGTTGTAGCGATAAGAGATGGTGAGGTTGTGGATTTTATTGAAAACAAGGAAAAGAAGGGAAAATTATTTAACGTTTTACCATTACAAATAAAGATGTACAATTATATTAATTAAGGTTAGAATATGAAAAAAATTATTACTTTATTATTATCGTTTTTCGTTTTTGTATCCGTTTATTGCTTTGCAAAAAATGAGATTAAAAGTACTGATGTAAGTGTTGAAAGTCAAAAACTGAATGTTATTTTTGACGGTCGAAGTTATGAAGGGATGAATTTATACACCATGGCTGACAGCAAATTCTTCTCTTTAAGAGAGTTGGCAGCTTTTTATCAGGCAAGATTGGAATGGTATTCGGTAAGTAAAAAAGTTTCAATGAAACTAAAAAACAGATCAATAGATATATTTTACGATTCGAGAAAAGTTTCTCTCGGTAAGAATAAAGTAAAATTACAAATTCCATCGGTAATGATAAATAAAGAAGTTTATGTTCCGGTACAACTTTTAGAATTAAAAGGGTTTTCCGAAATTTCGGAAACGGTCTCCGATTTGGATTTAAAACATAAAATACTTAATGTTACATCTATGTCGAATATATCGGCAGTAAGATATTACACCAAAGAAAATAATACAGAGATAGTTATTGAGCTTGAAGAACAAATGACACACACTATAAAGAAAGCTAAAAATTCTATTGTAGTTTCATTTCAAAGAGGAAAGATTGGTAAAGATAGTGTTGTAGCAAATAACGGAGCGATAAAAGACATTTCTTATGAAACAAAAGGGAGAGAGGCTGTATTTACAATTAATTTGGCACAAAAGCCTAAGGCTGTAATAACAAGAAAATATAAAAAGCCTTTAAAATTAGTGATTGATATTGAGCATTCAAAACCGGTAGACATGGCAAAGCCTACAAATATATATATACCTGATACCGTAGCACAAATAGAGAAAAGAACTATAGATTTGGTAGAGGAAAAAGTTATTGACGAGGTAAAAGAAAAAGAACAACCGAAAAAGGATGTAAAAATAGAAGATAAACCTAAAGACACTGAACTTGTTGTGTCGGTGCCTGTGACGGAAAAGAAGGATGAAAATAAAACAACTGAACAGATACAAGAACAAACGGAAAATATAAGCAATGATACAGATGTTATTTCGATAGACACTAGAATAATTGCAAATGATTCTCAAATATATGATAAACCTGTACTGGAAGAAGAGGAAGATGATTCTGAAGCTCTTGCAAAGGTAAAGGTTGTGACTGTTGAAGATGATCAAATTATAGATGACAGTTATGCAATAATTGATGATACGGAAACTTTCAAAGATATAATGCCGAAGAAAAAAGAAATCGCAAAAGATGCAAAAATTATTGTACTTGATGCAGGACACGGCGGTAAAGATCCTGGTGCAATCGGACCGCACGGAACAAAAGAAAAAGATATTAACTTGGCTATAGTATTACAATTGGAGAAAATATTTAACAAAGATTCAAACTATAAAGTCATTCTTACAAGAAACGATGATACTTTTATTCCGTTGGTTGAAAGAGCCAATATTGCAAATAAAAACAAAGCAGATTTGTTTATTTCAGTTCATTGTAATGCAAATTTAAAGAGAACAGCTTCGGGGTTTGAAATTTATTTCTTATCAGAAAAAGCATCCGATACGGGAGCAATTTCAACGGAAACGTTGGAAAACTCCGTTATTGCATTGGAAGATAAGTCTGATGAGAAAAAGACTGTACTGCAAAATATGTTGTGGTCAATGGTTGTAAATGAATACATAAATGAATCTTCTGAACTTTCAAGCTTTATTATTGCTGAAGCTTCAGGTAGATTAAAAATACCGAGCCAAGGAATAAAGCAGGCTAATTTCTATGTTTTAAGAGGAACGCAAATGCCGTCAGTTCTTGTTGAAACGGCATACATAAGCAATTATACGGAAGAAGCGAAACTTAATACAAGCAGTTTCCAAAAATCAGCTGCTGACTCAATATATGAAGGTATAAAAAAATATTATGCAAGAAAAGCAAACAAAAAATAATCGAGCTATAGGAATCTTTGATTCCGGTTTTGGCGGACTTACGGTTATGTCTGCTATATCAAAATTGTTACCGAAAGAAAGTCTTATTTATTTTGGTGATACAGCACATGTTCCTTACGGTTCAAAATCAAAAAAAATCGTTACTGAGTTTGCAACAAAAATTTCTAAATTTCTTGTTAAAAACAATGTAAAAATGATAGTTATTGCCTGTAATACGGCTTCTGCATTCAGTTTGGATTATTTGAAAAAAAATATAAAAGTTCCCGTTATAGGTGTAATAAAAGCCGGTTCTGTAATGGCTGCACAAAATACAAAAAATAAAAGAGTCGGTGTTATAGGTACCGAGGGAACTGTTAAAAGCAGTGCTTATGAAAAAGAAATAAAGAAATACGATAATAAAATAAATTGTTTTTCGAAGGCATGTCCGTTGTTTGTTCCGTTGGTTGAAGAAGGGTGGAATAACGGAAAAATAACGGAAGATATTATAAATGTTTATTTAAAAAATTTGGTTGACAAGAAAATAGATACGATAATTTTGGGTTGTACCCATTATCCGTTATTAAAAGAGACAATAAAAAAAGTTATAGGTAACAAGATAAACATTATTGATTCGGCAAATGCTGTTGCATTGGCAGTAAAAACATTACTAACGGAAAAGAAATTGTTAAGAAATTCCGGTAAGGCTACATATAAATTTTATGTCAGCGATGGCCCGGAAAAATTTAAAAATATAGGCAGTAAATTTTTAGGTAAAAAAATATTAACTGTAAAAAAAGTGGAGATAGATTAGTATGAAATATAAACTTTCCGTATTTAAACATTTTTCATCGGCACATGCTTTAAGAGGATATAAAGGCAAATGCGAAAATTTGCACGGACATAATTGGAAAGTAAGAGTTTGTCTTTGCGGAACAAAGCTTGATGAAATAGGCATGCTTGTTGACTTTACCGATATGAAAGCACATCTCGACAAAATCATGGCAAAATTGGATCATAAATTTTTAAATGAAACAGCTCCTTTCGATAAAATAAATCCTACGGCGGAAAATATTGCAACATTTATATTTAACGAAATGAAAATATTTGAGACGGAAGATATAAAAGTTTGTGAAGTTGAAGTGTGGGAAAGTGAAACATCTTCTGCAGTGGTAACGTTATGAAACAAAGGGCAATAATATTATTTTCAAGCGGTCTTGATTCTACGACAGTTTTATATTATGCAATGAGTAAAGGGTATGATTGTCATTGTTTAATATTTGATTATGGACAAAAACACAGTAAAGAAGTAGATAATGCTAAAAAGTTTGCTAAAAGTTTAAAGTTAAATTATCATGTTGTAAAAACTTCTATCCCTTGGGACATGAGCTCGTTGATAAATAAGGATAAAAAGATTCCGGAACATAAACAAATAAAAGAAGGTTTTGTTCCGTCAACTTATGTTCCGGGGAGAAATACCATATTTTTGTCGTATGCGATTTCATATGCGGAAACAATTAAAGCAAAAAAAATATTTTTAGGAATTAATGCAGTAGATTTTTCTTCATATCCGGATTGCACTCCGCAATATTTAAAATCCATGCAACAAGTAATGAAAGCATTAAATAATGGTATAGAAATTTGTGCTCCCATAGAAAAATATTCTAAAGCTCAAATAATAAAGTTGGGAACAAAACTAAAAGTTCCTTATGAAAAAACTTGGAGCTGTTATAACGGCAAAAATAAACCTTGCGGAAAATGTGATTCCTGCAAATTAAGAGCCAAAGGTTTTAAAGAGGCAGGTATAGATGATCCGGCACTCAAATAAAAAATCCATAAAACCTTTAATTATTGCACCGATAGACGAAGTGTTTTTTTCGTATCAGGGTGAAGGAATATATGCCGGAATACCACAGATATTTGTAAGATTTTCCGGATGTAATTTGAGATGTAATTATTGTGATACGCCAAAATCTTTAAAAATAAATTCCGATTCAAAATATTTTACAACCCAAGCATTGTTTGAATATATAACAGACATATATAATCAAAATAGAGATAAATTTTACGGGCAAGAACCTTCGGTTTCTTTTACCGGCGGGGAACCGTTAATATATGCAGACTTTATTTTAGAGTTAATACAAAAATATTTGAAAAATAAATTTTCTATATATATCGAAACTAACGGAAGTTTACCGCAACAAATAAAGAAAATTTATAAGTGTTGTGATGTTGTATCTATGGATATAAAGTTTAAATCCGCTTGTAAAAGAGATTTGTTTAAAGAACATACCGGTTTTCTAAAGATATGTAAAAATAAAGTTTTTGTAAAAACCGTTATAACAGAAAATACTGCCGAAAAAGAATTTGTAAAAGCCGTTGACACTATTTCAAAAGTGTCAAATAATATTCCGCTTATTATTCAACCTGCAAGTTTTGATAATATTACAAATCAAAAAATCTTAAAGTTTTATTCTATAGCAACAATTAAAATAAAAGATGTCAGAATATTGCCGCAATTACACAAATTGTGGAAAATGAGATAAAAATTGCAAAGCAATTTTGAGGCATAGATGTATAGAAGTATGGATGTATGGAAACTACAAGAACGACAGAAGATTAGAGTAAGTAATGAAAAAAATGTTTTTTATTTGGGGAAATAATAATGACGATGTGTAAAAGTGAGTTGGAATCTTTCGGAAACAAATTTGTGAAAATATTAAATGATAATGGACTTATAGCAAGTTTTGATGATACTTGTTTTAGGGATTACTTATTGCAGATATCATTGAAAAACAAATTAATTAAATTGGGTAAAATCGGGGTTTATTATAAACCGTCAAAGAAATCGTTTTCGCTGGTTACCACAAATATTAAAGATAAAGAATCTGTTGAAATTATAAATAAATGTTGGGATGAAGTTAACGGATTTAAAACATTTAAAGAAGAGTCCGGTATTTACGAAGCTTTTGTTGATGGTTCTTATATAGATGGCAAAACAGGATATGGCGCAGCAATATTTTTGGGCGATAAAGAAATAGAAAAATTTTCCGGAAGACTTGATGATACATCGACAAGACAGTTTGGAGGAGAACTTTATTCGGTTACCCTTGTTCTGAAATGGTGCGAACTGAATAACATAAAGAAAATAAGAATAAATTATGATTATTTAGGTATAGAATATTTTGCTACAGGTAAATGGAAACCTAAAAACAGCCTTGCTCAAGAGTATGTGGAAATAGTTTCTTCATGTGATATAGATATATTATGGCGAAAAATAGATAGTCATACCGGAAATAAAAAGAATGATTTAGCAGACAAATTAGCAAAAGAAGGTGTTAATAGGTAAATTTCACAAAAATTTCACAATGTTTTTGTAAAAAATTTTCATGAAAGAATTATAATCTAAAATAGTTAAGTGGCGGATGAAAAACTTATTGAAAAAATAAAGAAAATAGGCTACAACAATAGTAAGGCTATAAGATAAAATAAATAAGGGACCTGAATGAAAAAATTGATTAGGATAAAATCAATTAGGGTTTTATTGTCGGTAAGAGTAATGAAAGTGACTCTTGCTGTCTTTGTTTTTTTGAGTATGATGATAAACGGATTTATGCCGAAATCCGTAGAAAATAAAGAAAGCATAGCTGCAATAATCGGAGCAGTTGTAAACAATGTGATAGTTGAGACATTTAAGAGTTGTACGGACACATTGACGGTGATGAGTAATAAGGTGACGAAAGACTTATATAAATATTTGAGACTGGGAGAAACCGGAGCCGAAGCGCCTATAAGTAACGGACAGAGTAAAGAAGAAACACCTGTAAATACTAGCAGTGACAGTGGAATAGAGGTAGAAAGCAGACAATACAAAGAGCTTGTGGTATATAATGAGGAAGATAAAGTAGTAACAATATCGGTAGGTAAAATATTGGAACGACTATATAGGTTATACAACAATGTGAAAGTGTATTGTAGTGGAAGCACGATCATGGGAGTACTGTTTTTTATAGTGTTTGTAGTAGCTATAAGGAACAGGAAGGAAGACGGGGTAGTAATAAACAAGAAGAATATAGAGAATAAAACTAACTTGTGCTGATAGGGCACAGGTTAGTTTTGTTTTTTGTATAAGCAAAAAACAAGGAAAAAACGGAGAAAGGAAATGGAAAGAAAGGAAATAAAAAATAAAAATATAGAAGAAGGACAGGAGGAAAAAATGAATATCTTAAAGAAGATAATCATGGAGATAGGTAAATATTTTAAGGAGACGTATAGCGACCACGTGTTTAGGAAAGTGGTGAGCATATTGGTAGTGCTATGTTTTGTATTGAACATAGCCAACTTACCGGCATATGCAAAGAGTGAAAGAAGGGCTAAAGATAATAAAGAGAAAAACGAACAGGTAATGGAAACCGGAAAGACGGATACGAGTGAGGTAGGATTGGTAAGTGCAGAGCAAGCGATGAAGACCGGAAGCGGAGAGGGTGTAAGCACGATGAATGCGATAGGGAACTTGAGTGAAGAAGAAGTAGACAGTATGATAGAGATAGATGAAGAAAATGGAGTAGTAAAAGATAAAACAAAAAACAAGGTCGTAGCGGTATATAATGCTGAAACAGAAAAAGTATTAGGTTATCCCGGACAGACTGACATAATATATTATCAAGCACTTGTAAACAGAAAGAAAGCATTTGAAAAAGGTTTAGTAAGTAGTGGAAAGAAGATAGGGGAGATAGAAAAAATTGGAGAGGTGACAAGAGAAGAAGTAAAAGCAGAAAAGAGTGCTCAAGAGATAGAAGAAACACAAGGAACGGTAATAGAAGAATATGGGGCAGAAGTAACAAAAAAAGAAGGTGAACAAGAAGAAAGTGAAAGTGCAATAAAAGGAATAGAACAAGAGAATAAAGAGAACATAGAAGTAAGTCAAGAATATAATGATGTAGTAAGCGAGTTGGCAAAACAAAGCGGTGTAAGCGAGGAAGAAGTAAAAGAAGGATTGAACGAAGCATTAGCAGGCAAGAGTGAAGAAGAGAAAGAAGGAATAATAGGGTTATTGGCGACATTCTTTGAACAAGGCGGAGACATAA
>Ga0256407_10000919_pt1 | contig 66370 bp, 60 predicted proteins | sample RumenRJG_04DNA_FD_193489 | JGI IMG/M metagenome (GOLD analysis project Ga0256407, IMG submission 193489) | Bovine rumen microbial communities from Lethbridge, Alberta, Canada - RJG_04 | ecosystem: Host-associated > Mammals > Digestive system > Stomach > Rumen | place: Canada: Alberta... | reverse complement strand
TACCTTCTTCCTACCTTCTTCCTACCTTCTTCCTACCTTCTTCCTACCTTCTTCCTACCTTCTTCCTACCTTCTTCCTACCTTCTTCCTACCTTCTTCCTACCTTCTTCCTACCTTCTTCCTACCTTGCCACTATTTCACACTAAACGAACAATTTCTGGCGAAATTGTTCGTTATAAATCCCTAATTATCATCCGGTTCAGAATTTTCAACTTTCAACTTTCAACTTTCAACTTAATTTTCCCATTGAAAAGATGCGCCGCGTTTTCTTTTTAATCGTTTATTTTCGCTACCTTTGCGCTGAAATCAAGAAAAAAAACTTTTTAGGAGAATGGAGAATTTCATTGTCTCGGCAAGAAAATACCGTCCGCAATCGTTCGATACGGTTGTTGGACAGGAGGCGTTGACCATAACGCTGAAGAATGCCATTAAGGAGAAGAAGCTGGCACACGCCTACCTCTTCTGCGGACCGCGAGGCGTGGGAAAGACAACCTGCGCCCGAATCTTTGCAAAAACCATCAACTGTCTGTCGCCAAACCAGAATGGCGAGGCGTGCAACGAGTGCGAGAGCTGCGTGGCATTCAACGAGCAGCGTTCGTACAACATCATAGAGCTTGATGCGGCATCGAACAACAGCGTTGAGGACATCCGCAACCTGTGCGACCAAGTGCGCATCCCGCCGCAGATTGGACAATACAAGGTTTTCATCATCGACGAGGTTCACATGCTGTCGCCATCAGCCTTCAACGCCTTTCTGAAGACGCTCGAAGAGCCACCGGCACACGCCATCTTCATCCTTGCCACAACCGAGAAGCACAAGATTCTGCCAACAATCCTGAGCCGATGCCAGATTTACGACTTCAACCGAATGTCTGTTCAGGGCATAGTGAACCATCTGACAAAGGTGGCAGAAAAAGAAGGCGTAGAGGCTGAACCCGAGGCTCTCGGCATCATAGCACAGAAAGCCGACGGCGGTATGCGCGACGCGCTGTCAATCTTCGACCAGACGGTAAGTTTTACGCAGGGGCATCTGACCTACGATAATGTAATTAAGAATCTAAACGTTCTGGATTACGACTATTTCTTCAAACTAACCGACCTCGCACTCGAAAACAAGATTGGCGAGACGATGCTTCTCTTCAACGAGATTCTGGCGAAAGGCTTTCAGGGCGACCACTTCATAAACGGATACGCATCGCACATGCGCGACCTCTTGGTAAGCAAGGACGAGGCAACCATCAGACTTCTCGAGGTTGGCGACAAGATTAAGGAACAGTACAAGGAACAGGCAAAGAAATGCAGCGCCGGATTCCTGTACAAAGCCATAAAACTCTGTAACGAGTGCGGACTGAACTATCGCGTAAGCAAAAACCAGCGACTGCTCGTAGAACTCACACTAATAGAGGTGGCGCAGATAACCCAGCCCGACGACGCCGTAGGCTCGGGGCGTAGCCCTAAGAAGATTATCAAACCCATAAAAGAGTTCAGAGTAAAGGTCGATGTAGTGTCGACCGTTGCTGCCGGAACTCACAGCGCGCCACAAGCCGCCACGCCGGCAAGCACGCCGCAGACGCAGGTCCGCAAGATGCCCGAAGGTCTGAACACCACTCTGCCCAAGACGCTGCACCGCGGCAGACCGATGACAATATCGATTACCAATCCGCAGCAGATAAAGACTCAGGCCGACATTGCCGTAGAGAACGCCCGGAAACAGAGCGAACAGAACAACAAGACAATATCTGCCAACGAGCAGAAACCGCTCGAAGACGGCAGCCTGTCGCACTACTGGCGTAACTTCGCAAGCAACATGCTCGGCATAGAAGAGGCGGCAACAAAGCAGAGAATGTTCAACTCAACGCTGAAGATTCTCGATGCCAACACCTTCGAGGCGATTGTAGACAACAGCATCGTTCAGGGATACATCGACAATCTGCGTCCGCGAATAGAGAATTACCTGCGCGAAGTTCTGCAAAACTCGGCCGTGACAATGAAGACGAGGGTGAGCGAACGGCAAGAGGTAAAACGTGCCTTCTCGAACAAAGAAAAATTCGACATGATGGTAAAGGAAAACCCAGCGCTGAAGGACCTTCAGGAGATGTTCGGACTGACATTTGCATAAAAAATATGAAAAAAGACCGTGTCAAGAATCAAACTTGGCACGGTCTTTGTTTGGTACAACATGACAAACGATTTTTCAAACTAAAAAAATATATTATGCAGAAAGGTAATATTGGAGTTACAACCGAGAACATCTTCCCGGTCATCAAAAAATTCTTATATAGCGATCACGAAATCTTCCTTCGCGAAATTGTATCAAACGCAGTAGATGCAACACAGAAACTGAAGACTCTGGCTGCAAAAGGCGAGTTTAACGGCGAACTGGGCGACCTTACCGTTCACGTTTCGCTCGGCGAGGGCACAATAACCATCAGCGACCGCGGTATCGGTATGACCGAGGAAGAGATTGACAAATATATCAACCAGATTGCATTCTCTGGCGCAACCGACTTCCTCGACAAGTACAAGGACGATGCAAATGCCATCATCGGTCACTTCGGACTCGGCTTCTACTCTTCATTCATGGTCAGCAAGAAGGTAGAAATCATAACAAAGAGCTGGAAAGAAGGCAGCAAGGCAGTAAAATGGAGCTGCGACGGCTCGCCTGAATTCACCCTCGAAGAGGCAGACAAGAGCGAGCGCGGTACGGATATCGTTCTCTACGTTGACGACGACTGCAAGGAGTTCCTCGAGAAGAACAAGATTCAGGAGCTTCTGAACAAATACTGCAAGTTCCTCGCCATCCCTGTTGCATTCGGCAAGAAGACCGAATGGAAGGACGGCAAACAGGTTGAAACAGCCGAGGACAACGTGATAAACAATACAACTCCAATCTGGACAAAGAAGCCAAGCGAACTCGAGGACAAGGACTACATCAACTTCTACCACGAGCTCTACCCTATGGCCGACGATCCGTTGTTCTGGATTCACCTTAACGTAGACTATCCGTTCAACCTCACCGGAGTGCTCTACTTCCCTAAGATCAAGAGCAACTTCGACCTTCAGAAGAACAAAATTCAGCTTTATTGCAATCAGGTTTATGTTACCGACAGCGTCGAGGGAATCGTTCCTGAGTTCCTCACACTGTTGCACGGCGTTATCGACTCTCCGGATATTCCGCTTAACGTGAGCCGAAGCTATCTTCAGAGCGACGCAAACGTAAAGAAGATTTCTTCTTACATCAGCAAGAAGGTAAGCGACCGTCTGAGCAGCATATTCAAGAACAACCGCGCAGAGTTCGAGGAGAAGTGGGACGACATCAAGATTTTCATCCACTACGGAATGTTGAGCGAGGATGCGTTCTACGACAAGGCAAGCAAGTTCGCACTCTTCAAGGATACCGAGGGCAAGTTCTTCACTTACGAGGATTACGCAACTCTTGTAAAGGGCAACCAGACCGACAAGAACGGCGATGTTGTATATCTGTACTCAAACAACAAGGACGACCAGTACAGTTACATCGAGGCTGCAAAGAACAAGGGATACAGCGTATTGCTGATGGACGGTCAACTCGACGTTGCCCTCATCTCTATGCTGGAGCGCAAACTGGAGAAGACTCACTTTACTCGCGTAGACGGCGATGTTGTTGACAAACTCATCGTTAAGGACGACAACGCAAACAACAATCTCGACTTTGCCAAGTCATCAGTTCTCTCTTCAATCTTCAAGAGCCAGATGCCAAAGATTGAGAAGACCGAATTCAACATCGAGGCTCAGGGCATGGGCGAAAACGCTACTCCTGTAATGATTACTCAGAGCGAGTACATGCGCCGTATGAAGGAGATGGCAAACATTCAGCAGGGCATGGCATTCTATGGCGAGATGCCTACAATGTACAACATCGTGCTCAACAGCGACCACGCCCTCATCAAGGGTATCCTTAGCGACAGCGAGGCTAACACAAGCGCAGCCGTCTCTCCTATCGAGGCAGAAATAACTTCGCTCAACGACAAGCGCAAGAGCCTTGAAAAGGCAAAGGAGGGCAAGAAGGACGAGGAAATTCCGCAGGCCGACAAGGATGCTCTTGCCGATGTAACAAAGAAACTCGACGATGAGCGCAAGAAGAAGGAAGAGGTTTATGCAAACTACGCAAAGGGCAACCAGATTGTACACCAGCTCATCGACCTTGCATTGCTGCAAAACGGCATGCTGAAGGGTGAGGCTCTGAACAACTTCGTAAAGCGAAGCGTAGAACTGATAAAATAACATCAGAATCAGCATAATTGACATAAGACAGAATCCTGCAAGTCGTGTAAAACTTGCAGGATTTTTTTCTTCAAAAACTCACACAATCTGTTCTATAACGGAGCACATATAACAGACATTCAATAAATTAACTATCTTTGCAACACTATCATTTTTAACCAAAACCATATAACGACTTTTTAACAGATGAAACATCATTTACTTTTGCTGACGATGCTTCTCGCCTCATGCAGCGATGCCTTCGACATTCACCCTTACGACGTGAATTTCAAAGGCGAGAAGAGCATCAACGAACATCAGATTGAGAAAATTGAAAACCAAATCGGAGACAAAGACACTCTGCGCGTGGCTTTTATCAGCGACACACACACTTGGTACACCGAAACGAAAGCCGAGGTTGCTGCCCTTAACAAGCGCACGGACATAGACTTTGTGGTTCATTGCGGCGACATCACCGACACGGGCACCTCAAAAGAGTTCGAGATTGCACGCAACATTCTCGACGACATCCGCGTGCCGTACGTCACGCTCATCGGAAACCACGATTTTCTCGGAACTGGCGACCAGTCATACCAAGTAATATACGGGCAGATGGACTTCTCGTTCATCGTTTCGCGCATAAAGTTCGTATGCCTAAACACCAACGCAACCGAATACGACTACATTGCCGCCGTGCCAAACTTCGACTTCATGGAAACCGAAATAACCAAAGATTCGGCACTGTTCGACCGCACCGTACTTGTAATGCACGCGCCGCCATACAGCGACCAGTTTAACAACAACGTGTGCAAAGCATTCAGAAAATACCTCGATTTCTTTCCTAATCTGATGTTCTGCGTATATGGACACAACCACAAAACCGCGCTCAGCTACTTCTACAACGACGACCTTCCTTTTTACGGAGTAGGAAGTGCAGAGAAACGGCAATACAGAATTTTTACATTTACAAAAGACGGATACGATGAAGAAGTTGTTGATTTTTAGCATTTTCCTGCTATCGTCAGTCATCGGCATGGCAGACAGCATATACACGTCCGAGCCCGAATTCAGCGCATACGATAAGCGCATACACCGCTATCGCAAGCACTGGGCAGCCCTCATCCCTACCCAGTTTGTTATACAGAATGCCGGCAACATGGGACTTGTGTCGGTTGGCAGCGGATGGAACTACGGCAAGCGCAATCAATGGGAAACGCAGTTTTTGATAGGTTTTGTTCCCAAACACCAAAGCACGCGCCCCAAAATAACCACCACTCTGAAAGAAAACTACATTCCGTGGAGTTACGACATAAAACCGGGAGTGAGCATTGAGCCGCTGACAACAAGTCTGTACCTTAATGCAATCTACGGACACGAGTTCTGGAAGAAACAGCCAAGCCGCTATCCCGAAGGCTACTACTTTATGTCAACCACATTCAGGTTTAATGTAGCCGTGGGGCAACGCATAACGGTACAAATTCCGCAGAAATACCGACGCTACAACAAAAGCGTGTCTTTCTTTTACGAACTAAGCACTTGCGATTTGTATATTCGCAACAAGGTGATAGACCACAATGTTAAACTGTCCGACATCATAGGTTTGTCGCTTGGCATAAAATTACAGACTCTTTAGGAAAGTTTCTGAAAAAAAAAGAACAAAGGCGACAGGAAAAGCCGTCTTTGTTCGTTCAACAACGCTTAATAATTGATTATCTGACATTTTCACTTTTCTGGCATTTTGATACAATAGCCAAAACACAGCCACAACCAAGTACAGAAAGGTTTTTCAGAAATATTTTTTCAAAAAATTAGGCAAAAAAAAAGAAAAACATTTGGAGGTTTCGAAAAAAGTGCGTATCTTTGCATCGCTTTTGAGAAATAAGGCTTCGTAGCTCAACTGAATAGAGCACTTGACTACGGATCAAGAGGTTGCGGGTTTGAATCCCTCCGAAGTCACTTTTTCGAGATAAGGCACTATTTTTAAGCGATGGCTTCGTAGCTCAACTGAATAGAGCACTTGACTACGGATCAAGAGGTTGCGGGTTTGAATCCCTCCGAAGTCACTAAGAAATCCTTTCCAATTTTATTGGAAAGGATTTTTGTTTATAGCCTCATATTACAGATATTCGCTTACTCTTTTCATCCCCCACAATGCGGATAAAATAAAGCGTCACCAGAATTATGTATCTGATGACGCTTTGATAAAAATTTATGAATTCAGAACTTCTTCCAACTCTCCCGTTTCCGAGTCGATAATAAAGCCACGGACGATGACATCGCGAGGCATGAGAGGATGCGTCTTTATGGTCTCCACAGTCTTTCTTACCGAGTCGGGAGTATCTCTGAAACCCTCGAGCCACGCATTAAGGTCTATTCCGCACTTGCGAATTGTATCGAGTGTCTGGTCGGAAACGCCGCGCGACAGCATCTCGTCGTGAAAATGCTCGTAACTCATGTGGCAAGCCCCGCAATGCGAATGAGCCACAACCATAATCTCCTCAACACCAAGTTCGTAGACCGCCACAATGATGCTTCGCATTGCCGAATCGAAGGCAGAAATAACCAGTCCGCCGGCATTTTTGATAATTTTCGCATCGCCGTTCTTCAGTCCCAACGCAGCAGGCAGAAGTTCGGTAAGACGAGTGTCCATGCACGACAAAACGGCAAGTTTCTTGTCGGGATACTTGTCGGTAAGATACTTTTCATAACTCTTCGATTCTACGAAATTCTTATTGAAGGCAACAATCTGGTCAATCATAATTTTAAATTTTATAGCAGACAAAAATAATCATTTTAAGCAAGATTCTGAAACACTTTCGTTATTTTTGCAACACTATTAACCATAAACATTAAAAAAAATGATTGAAACAGGACAAAAACATACAAGCGAACTCACAGTTACCGAAGATGTTACAGCCGCAAAGATTGGCTCTGGCGATATGCCAGTGCTTGCCACTCCGGCAATGCTCGCGCTGATGGAAAATGCCGCCATGCTTGCCGTTGCCGACAGTCTGGCAGATGGCGAGACAACCGTTGGAGGGCACATAGAGTCGTCGCATCTGAAACCATCGAAAATTGGCGATAAAATTATGGCAACCGCCGAGGTTACAAAGGTAGAGGGCAAGAAAATAGAGTTCAAAGTTAGTGCTCACAGCAACGGTATACTGCTTGGCGAAGGCACTCATCTGAGATTCATCGTTGACCGAAACAGATTCATTGAAAAACTTAACAAATAAGCCTTATGAACTTTTTGGAACTTGTAAAAAACAGATACAGTTGCCGAAACTACAAGCCTCAAGGCATTGAGGAGGAGAAAATTAAATACATATTAGAATGTGTAAGATTCGCTCCGTCGGCAGTAAACAAACAGCCTTGGAAATTCCGCATCGTAAACAGCAACGACGACAAGGCTAAGATTCAGCAATGCTACGACCGCGAATGGTTCGCCACCGCGCCGACATACATCATAGCCTCGGTTCTGCACGACGAAGAATGGGTACGTGCCGACGGCAAACATCACGGAAACATCGACGTTTCCATTGCCGTTGAGCATCTCTGTCTGGCAGCCACCGAGCAAGGCTTGGCAACATGCTGGGTATGCAATTTCGATGCCGAGAAGTGCAAAAATCTATTCGGAATGTCGGAAAACGAAGAACCTGCCGTCTTTATCCCGATAGGATATGCCAACGACCAGCCAAAGGAAAAGAAACGCAAGACTTTGGAAGAAATAACAGAATAAGCCTTCGCACAAAAAAACAGCCCAAATGCCATTCATTTCACGACATTTGGGCTGATTTTTCATCTGTCAATCTCGGTGAATCGGGCAAACCGTCGTCCGTCGCGCTCAATGTTCTCGAAGAACATCTTTTCGGGGCGAACCCAATATTGCTCATCGCCGTAAAGTGCCTGATACACAACCATTCGCTCCTTTGTTTCGGAGTCGAAAGCCGTACGGACATAGCGATACATTCCGCCCTTGAAATGCTGAAAATATCGAGAGCCGTCGTCCGCCTTCGGGAACATCAGAAGCATTTTCTCAATCAGCGGAACATACCAAGTGCCAACATCGTCGGCAGTCGGGGTATGACCGCCCGGGAAGTGGTATGCGCAGTTGTAATGTTCAAGAAACAGAGGCTCGTAATGCGCCAGAGTGTCCTGTTCGCCAAACAATCCCCAAACCCTTTCCTTGTAGTACGGATTGCAGAATCTGAACTGATTTTCTTCGAGTTGCGCAAACTCGGCTATCAGCGTTTCGTCAATCACAAAATGCTGTTTTCCGTCAGAGCGCAGAGATTTGTACTCGTGCTCCCCTATCCGCTCTTTCAGAAACTTCGTCATTTCGAAATGCGGATTTCCAAGTAACGCCGGAATACCCACAATCGGGGCAATCATCTGCGCATAGAACGAGCCGCAACTGTTGCCTACGAGCAAATCGGGTTTCTCGCGGTCGCAGATTTGCCTTATCTGCTCCAAAGCATCTTCGGGATGCAATGGCAAATCAGGCGTCAGAACTTGAAACCTATCGGACAGTTTTTCTCGCAATGCGACTGCCGGAACACATTCACCACTGGCAAAGAATCCGTGCAGAAATAGTATTTTCTTATTCATAACAAATCTTTTTGTCTCTAAAATTCAATATCGGCATTATGACAGATTTCTGCCAGATGCTCTACAAAATCTTCTTCCGAAGGATTTGTGTCGTCGATGAAGAAAATCATCTCGTCGAGAGCCTCGCGCGACTGCGACAGAACGAACAATGCTATGGTTATCAAGCCATTGCTATATCCGCGCTCTTCCATCATCGCGCTGAGTGCCAATTCTTTACTTGTCATTTTTAAGTCTTTGCTTTTTCATTGCCTCGTGCGCCATTTCGTGCGTCTGGGGCAGTTGTTGATATTTATGAAAAGGAACGATTTTGACAATCACATTATTGTGTTTCTGCTTAATCTCAATGCATCGGCCTATCAAATCAGCATTTGCCGATTTCTCAGTTGGCATCTTGTCAAAATTCTGCTGAATGTACGAAACGTTTGTAACGAAAACAATGTCAGAATGTTCTGGCAGAAACTCCATCGCACGAAGCATGACCGTCAGAATCATGCGGAACTCCGTTGTGCCCGAATCAGCCGTAACAAACGTATCTATAAAGCCTTCAGAATTCTCGATGATATACGCCCCGGCGCTCTCGCGATTGCTGCTGTTATAGTCGCACGAGCCGCCCACCCACACATAGAATGTGCCCGGATTCATCCGCAGTTTTACTTCCTTTTGCCTTATCATTTTCTACTTTTTAGACGGAACTTTGATTGTTGCCGCATACGCACTGTTGCATAGCCCGAGCAATGCCGAAATCAGAAACAGAGTCTCAACTCCAAGAACCTTCCATATCCATCCGCCAAGAAGGGCTATAAATATGGTTATCAGATGGTTTACTGATATTCCAGTAGATATTGTTGCGCGCATTTCGTCACGGCTGTCAGAGATGTCCTGAACATAAACATTAGATGCCATCGATGCCAACGAAATTACAGAATCGAGCACATAGTTAACGCAACAGACAATGAATGCGGTCTGCATCGAAAACAGATGATGCGCATATCCGTAAAAGAAACAAACGACGACAAGAATAAGAGTATCGGCAATCATAACCGACTTATATCCAACACTATCAATAATTTTTCCTACCATCGGAGCCAAGACAAAGCACGCAATTGCCGAGACCGCAAATAGCAGACTGACAGTTCCGGCATCGGCTCCGTAAAACAGAATCAAAACGTATGGGCCAAACGTGAAAAATACTTGCTTGCGAGCGCCATAAAACACCTCGAGCATATAGTATTTCGTAAACTTCTTTCTGAAATAAAAGCGGCTCTTTGTCTTGTCGGTCTTGCTTTCGCCCGTAAGCCGAAGGCTCACAAGCATGGCTACCAGCATGAATACCGCCGCCACAACGAATGTTGGGACAAACAGATTGCTGCTCTGTACAAGAGCAAAAGCCACAATTACAGCCACATATCCCAGCAGATTGCCTATCTGATAAATCGAATTCTGATAGCCGAGCGCCTGTCCGCCTTTGCCTTCGCGCGAATATTCGAGCGAGAGCGTATTCTTCATGCCAAGTTGCATATGCTCGCCCGTTGAATAAATGAAAATGGCAAGTATAACCATCCATTTCACCGGCGAGATGAAAGTCTGCATGGTCATTCCCACAACCATTATGAACATTCCGATTTTGTACACTCGCTCGGCGGTAGACTTGTAGAACAGAGCCAGAATAAAGATAAGCATCAGTCCCGGAAGTTCGCGGAAAAATTCAGTTACGCCCCTGTCAAATTCTTGAATTTTAACAACTTCTGCCATATAGTTATCGATTACGCCCTTGTAAAGTCCGAAACCGATTGCCGAAAGCAGAAGCGAGAAAAAGAAAGAACGGTAACATGATTCTTCCTTAAAGATATTTGTAAATCGATTCATCTCGCCTACTTCTGGATTAGTGCCGAAACGATATCGCCATGTCGTTTTTCATCATCCTTAACACTCTGCACTTCAGGAAATTCGCTTATCAGGTGCTCGTATGCCACGGCAGCATCATATTCGCCCTTCGCAATTACTTTATACAGGCGGTTGCGCCCCAAAACGTAGTAAAGAACGGCTATGAGATACGATTTTGCCCTTCCGGGCTTGAGAGTTTCCTTTGTATAGCGGTGAAAAACGTTTGCATGTCTGCCCTCTTCTTTTGCCAGCTGCATGAAGACAGCCCTCTCCTCTTCAGTCTTCACGATTTTTGCCAATCGCTGATACATAAGCACAGCATCCAACTCGCCTTGTTGGCTGCGCAATAGTTCTTTTTTTTGTTGTTGTGTCATTTTTATGTTTGTTTTCAAGTGTGAAATCTGCAAGAGAATGCAAAATTACACAAAAAACGCCAAACAACTTAATAACACACACAAATTGTGGCGAACGCAGAAAAGCATATTTACAATAACCTTCAGAAAAGGCTATGAAATATCATTTTACAACGAAATTTACACCATCTAAATCAATCAGTTGCTTTCCATTCCTGAATTTCCGATAGGTTTCAATTTCCGAAAAATCATCTGCCAGACTGAATTCGTTCTTCTCTCCGCACAACAACTTCAACGGAACATCGCCATAGAAAGATGCCCACTGAGAATAAGTTGACGGCGGACCGGCAATATAGTCACACTTTGAGAGCAGATACAAATCGCAGATGCCACTACTTTCGCTGTTGTAGTAAAATGAAAATCCATCGGTACACTTTGGCGGAACGGTTTCGTTAGATGTAATCACAAAGAAAATCTTCTCACCAACATTCTGATGCACAATCTCTTGCATCACATCGTGATAGAACGAGAAATCGTAATAATACTTCGCCTCGCGCCAAATTTTGTAATCGCCACGGCGGATATGGATTCCTACAATCTTGCAGCCTTCGTTCTCTTTTCTGATACCGTTTATCGTCTTGTCGGCATACTCAAGAACATCGGGTTGCGGAGCGAAGCAGCTCTTTATCACATACTTATGTTTAGCAACGAATCTGTCGTCGAAACGACTTTTCCACGAATTTACGAATGTTAGCAATCTTTCGCTTCCGTTGAGCATCGAAGTCGGAACGCCGTAAACACCACTATTTACCGAATCATAATAAACTTCGTCGCCGCTTTTTCCGCGAAGTATGGCTACGAGTTTATTCAGTCTTCGCGACATGACATTCTTTCCGGCGTTATCGGTCTCGAACACCGACCTTATATATTTATGAAAATCGGGGAAAAGCGAACTGTACTTGCTGCAAAAAAACAGCAGTATCAGACTTTGATTGTGTTCTGTGCAATAGGCAAGAACCGGCGACAAGGCAAAAAGTCTGTTACAAAGTTGATTTTCGTGATTAGAAACAATTATCATCAGATTTTATTTTTCTGCAAATATAATAAAACATCGCGACTTAGCCCGATGAGGACGAACAAAAATCAGACAATTAAACAAACGGACATCCGTGAAAAAATAAAGAGGGTGTGTCAAAATAGAGTCTCATTAGTGAGTGTAAAGAATTCTTCAATTTTCATCGTTGTAAATATCCAATTCGTCGAATTAAAGCAGCCAAAATTGAATCGTTTGGAATTCTTTTTCTCTTGAAACTACATTTTGACACACCCTCTTTAATGCGTATTCGGATTACCCCCCCTCGCCAGGCTGGTGTCGACTCATAACAGCCTTTCGACCTCTCGACATCACAAATGTAATGAATATATCTGTAAAAAACAAGACTTTTTTACTGAAAAACGAACAATTCGTAGATTCCTGAAAATCATTAAAATAAAAAATCCTCAATTTCAACGATAAAAACATCGGACTTTATGGTATTTTTAGCCGTTTCGTCTATAAAACTAAATGATTTAATCGAGTTTTCTACGGTTTGAATAGATTTTATTTTGCGGTTAGACAAAAAAACGTTTCTTTTGTGCTCGACATTAAAAAAGCGGATTACATCGAATAAATATAGGAGAACAACTAAAAAAGTAACAAGTAAACTTTATATGAAAAAAATCGAACAATGTTTAATTGCATCCTTGTTCCTTATTCCGCAAATTGGAATGGCGCAAGGAAAAGTATGGACGCTCAACGACTGCATAAGTTATGCACTTGAGCATAACATACAGATAAAGCAGAAAATGGTGTCTCAGCAGCAAGCCGAGGTCGACACGAAATCGAGCAAGGCAAGTCTGCTGCCAAGCGTGTCGTTCGGCACAGACCACACTTTGAGTTACCGTCCTTTCAGCGAGACAACGACTTCGCTCACCGGTGGAACAATGTCGCAGACATCCAACAAAACGCGCTACAACGGAAGTTACAGCATTAGCGCAAACTGGACGGTGTGGGACGGCGGAAAGAACCGCAAGAACATAGAGTACTCAAAACTTTCGCAGGAAATAAGCCAGTACGATACTCAGCAGAGCATCAACGACATTCAGGAGCAGATTGCCAAAATCTACGTCCAGATTCTCTACGAACAGGAAGCCGTAAAGGTGTGCCAAGGCACTCTCGACGTGGCAAAGGAACAGGAAGCCCGCGGAAAGGAATTGGTAGAGGCAGGAAAAATGTCGCGCAGCGAACTTGCACAACTAACAGCAACGGTGGCAAATGATGAATACAGTCTTGTAAACGCACAGACGATGGTGCAGGACTACAAGATGCAACTGAAGCAACTTCTTGAGATTAACAACGACATCGACATTACCATTCCTGAAATAAGCGACGAAAAAGCGATGGTTACGCTTCCGGCATATCAGGATGTGTACAACGCCGCACTCGAACTTCGCCCCGAAATCAAGAGCAACCGTCTGAGCATCGACGCGGCAGACATGCAGATTTCGATGGCAAAGAGCGGCTATCAGCCATCCGTTTCGCTCATCGCCAACGTTGGCACAAGCACCGCAACGGGCATCGGAACAAACTGGAACACTCAGTTCAAGAACAACCTTAACAACAACATCGGCGTATCAATCTCCATTCCGCTTTACGACCGCCGCCAGACAAAGAGCAGCGTTGAGAAGGCTCAACTGAGCAAGCAGAGCAGCGAACTGAGTCTGCAAAGCGCACAGCGACAACTTCACAGCACCATCGAGGGCTACTGGCTCGACGCATATTCGGCTCAAAAGAAATTCATCGCCGCCAAAGCGAGCGTAGAGAGCAATCAGGCAAGTTTCGACCTCGTAAACGAGCAATTCAAGGAAGGCTTGAAACATCTGGCTGAACTGAATACGGCAAAGAACAATCTTCTACAAAGCCAGCAAGACAAGATTCAGAGTAAGTACACTGCAGTTCTGAACACCGTTCTTCTGAGATTCTACGGCGGCGAATCAATCAATTTTTAAAACCAAATTAAAGACACATACATTATGGCAAAGAATAAGAAAATCACCTACTCTATAATAGCAGTTGCAGTAATAGCTATCGGCTGGTTCATCTTCGGAGGAAAGAAGAAGGAAACCGTTATTACATACGAGGAAACCGAGGTGGCTGCCGACACAATACGCAACTCGGTAACAGCAACAGGCACAATCGAGGCCGTAACCGAAGTCGAAGTAGGTACACAGGTTTCGGGAATCGTGAGCAAACTGTATGTAGATTACAACAGCGTGGTGAAGAAAGGTCAGGTTATTGCAGAACTCGACAAGACAAATCTTGTAAGCACGCTTTCGAGCGCAAGAGCCAATCTTTCGAGCGCACAGAGCGAACTGAAATATCAGGAAAGCAACTACAACCGCAACAAACGTCTGTTCGAGAAAGGACTCATCAGTCAGGACGATTTCGAGACAGCCGAGTTGTCTTACAAAAAATCGCTCGAGCAAGTAAAAGTAAACAAGGAAAATGTAAAGAAGGCTGAGACCGACCTTGGATATGCCACAATCACCTCGCCTATCGATGGCGTTGTACTAAGCAAATCGGTTGAGGAAGGTCAGACTGTGGCTGCAAGTTTCAGCACTCCAACGCTGTTCACCATAGCCAAAGACCTTACCGACATGCGTGTTATTGCAAATGTCGATGAGGCTGATATTGCCAATGTTGCTAATGGACAGCGCGTTTCGTTTACCGTAGATGCCTATCCAGACGACACTTTTAGCGGAACAGTTACACAGGTAAGACAAGAGGCTACAACAACCAGCAATGTAACCACTTACGAGGTTGTTATTGCTGCGCCTAACGCCGACCTCAAACTAAAGCCGGGACTCACCGCCAATGTTACAATCCATACGCTCGACCGTCCCGGAGTTCTCAGCGTAAAGTCTAAGGCTCTGCGCTTCAGCCCTACTCAGGAACTTGTGGGCAAGGAAACCAAGATTATCGATTGCAACGGCAAGAACAAGCTCTGGACTAAGGAAGGTAACAAACTCGTTGCACACGCCGTTACAATCGGCATTACCGACGGCATCAGAACAGAGATTAAGAACGGCATCAGCCCAAACACAAAGGTTGTGCTCAGCATTAGCGATGCCAACCCGGAGCAAGCCGAAGAGAAGCCGGAGAACAACAACCCATTCATGCCTAAGCGTCCGGGCGGCAACAAGAAAAAATAGTAATCTATGAGCAACAACGATAATAAAAAAGTAGTTATTGAACTGAACGACGTGCGACGCAACTTCGTGATGGGCGAAGAAGTGGTTCATGCCCTGCGCGGAATCTCGTTCAAGATATACGAGGGCGAATTCGTAACCATCATGGGAACATCAGGTTCTGGAAAGTCAACGCTGCTGAACCAACTCGGATGCCTCGACACTCCAACCAGCGGCGAATACTATCTCGACGGTGTTTCTGTAAGAACCATGAGCCGCAGTCAGCGCGCCGTTCTGCGCAATCGCAAAATCGGCTTCGTGTTCCAGAACTATAATCTTCTGGCAAAGACGACAGCCGTTGAGAACGTGGAGCTTCCGCTAATGTATAACAAGAACTACTCGGCAAGCCAACGCCGCGAGGCTGCCATCAAGTCGCTCGAGATGGTTGGCCTCGGCAACCGTCTCTATCACAAGAGCAACCAGATGTCGGGCGGACAGATGCAGCGCGTTGCCATCGCCCGCGCACTGGTTAATGACCCGGCGGTGATTCTTGCCGACGAAGCAACAGGAAACCTCGACACGCGCACATCGTTCGAGATTCTCGTGCTCTTCCAGAAACTTCATGCCGAAGGCAGAACAATTATATTCGTAACGCACAACCCCGAGATTGCACAGTACAGCAGCCGAAACATCATGCTGCGCGATGGCAAGATTAGGGAAGATGTTCTGAATAACAATATTTTATCGGCGGCAGAGGCTCTCGCCAATCTGCCAGCCCCACAAGACGACTGATTATGAATACAATAAATCTTTTCAAGATAGCAATCAAGGCGATAGCCGCCAACAAGATGCGCTCGTTCCTCACGGCTCTGGGCATCATCATCGGCGTGGCTGCGGTAATCGCCATGCTCGCCATTGGTCAGGGCTCAAAGCGAAGCATCAAGGCGAACATCTCGGAGATGGGCTCAAACATGATTATGATTCAGCCGGGAGCAGACAACGGTCCGGGCGGCGTGCGACAGGATGCCAGCGCGATGCAGTCTCTCAAAATAGCCGACTACGAGGCAATTGCCGAACAAGCCAAATACATTTCTGCCGTAAGCCCTACGGTAAACACATCAGGACAGTTTGTCTACGGCAACAACAATACACCTTCGAGCGTGTACGGAGTAAGTCCCGACTATCTCACAATCAGACAGTTGAAGATTGAAGACGGCGAGATGTTCACCGAGCAGGACATCAAGACATCTGCCAAGGTCTGCGTTCTCGGCAAGACCATCGTCGACTATCTCTTTCCCGACGGAAGTTCGCCAATTGGACGAATCATCAGAATAAAGAACATTCCGTTCAGGGTTGTGGGCGTCCTGAAATCGAAGGGAACAAACTCGATGGGAATGGACCAAGACAACCTCGCTCTTGCACCATACACCACCGTCATGAAGCGTGTGAATGCGCAGACATATCTGGGCGGAATAAACTGCTCGGCTCTTACCGAGGAGATTACGCAGCAAGCTATTTCCGACATTACCGACATTCTTCGCAGAACGCACAAACTTAAAGATGCAACAGAGGAAACCGAGGGCGACGACAACGACTTCACCATCCGCTCGCAAGAGGAGATTTCGAGAATGATGAGCACCACGATGGACAGCATAACGATGCTTCTCGGAATCGTGGCAGGCATCTCGCTTTTGGTCGGCGGCATCGGAATCATGAACATCATGTATGTATCGGTTACCGAGCGAACAAAGGAAATCGGCTTGCGAATGTCGGTCGGAGCACGCGGCAAAGACATTCTGAATCAGTTCCTTATCGAAGCGGCAATGCTCAGTATTTCGGGCGGCGTGATAGGAATCCTGCTTGGCGTAGGAATAGCAACGCTCGTATGCAACGTTCTGCACATGCAAACCTACATCGAACCATGGAGCGTGATAATGAGTTTCGGAGTATGTACGTTCATCGGCATATTCTTCGGATTCCTCCCGGCTAAAAAAGCCGCAAACATGGACCCGATAGAGGCTATCAGATACGAATAAAAGGCAAAAGTGATACAATCTGTAACGAATTGTATCACTTTTTTCCATAAAAAACTAAGTTCGTCTAATCAAAAATCGGTTATTTCCATAAAAATAGCCAAATTAACATACAAAACAGGCAAAAAAATCTACAACATGTGCCATTCATCATTAAAACAATATAATTTGGCGAATTTCCACATACATTAGTAGATAATTCTTTGCCGACTGAATAAAAATTCTTTTCTTTGCTACATAAATTTCATTTTTCTGCAAAGAAAGAAAAGAGATTACAGAAAAAGCAATGAGCAAGATTGTAGAAAATACAAAAAGCCACAAGAGCGAAATCATCTACCACATCATTGGATGGGTGATAGTTTTTGGCAACCCTCTGTTCACTATCAATACCAATTCCGAAGGTATCGACTGGGGCACATTGCTGAAGCAGTTCATTATGCCGATATGTCTCTTCGTCATTTTCTATTGCAATTACTTCTACCTCGTTCCAAAGCTGTACATAAGCGGCAAGCGCCACATATTCTATGCCATAAACGTGGTTCTGATAACCGGCTGCACGCTCTTCAACGTAAACATGTTCAAGTACATGATGAGGCTTGAGCGCAGACAACAAATGCGCATCGAAAAGGCCGAGGCTGCACAAGGCAACAAAAACACAAAGCCAAAGAAACACTGGAAACCGATGCCGGCACTCTTCTTCCACGCGCGCGATGTGCTCACATTCTCGTTTCCTATCGGACTGACGGTTGCCATCTTTACAAACCGCCGACTGAAGAAATCGGAACAAGAACGAAAAGAAGCAGAACTGAGGCAGAAGGAAGCCGAACTGAGAAATCTGCGAAGCCAGATAAATCCACACTTCTTGCTGAATACACTGAACAACATCTATGCACTCATCGCCTTCAACACGGGCAAGGCGCAGACATCGGTACTCGAACTAAGCCGACTGCTAAGGCATGTCCTATACGACAACCAGCAGGAATATACCACAGTCAGCAAGGAGTTGGAGTTTCTTGAAAGTTACGTTGAACTGATGAAGATAAGGGTGGCATCGAACATATCGGTAAGTTTTAAAAGCGAAGTATCAGACGGTCAGAGACTTATCGCCCCGTTAATTTTCATCTCGCTGATAGAGAATGCTTTCAAGCACGGCATCAGCCCGATAGAAAGCAGCTTCATCAATATTCACATCACAGACAACAACAACTCGATAACGTGCTGCGTAACAAACACAAACTTCCCGAAGAATAACCACACCGACAAAAGCGGCAGCGGAATAGGTCTGGAACAAATCAGAAAAAGACTCGAACTGACCTATCCCGGAAAATACACTTGGGAAAAGGGCGTTAGCGACGACAACAAAACATACTATTCAAGAATAACTATAAATACATTATAAATATGATACTCAATTGTGCAATTGTAGATGATGAGCCTTTGGCTCTGGAACTTTTGGAAGCGTATGTGCAGAAAACCGACTTTCTGAACCTTGTGGGAAAATACACAAGCGCGCTCGCAGCGATGAAGGATGTGGTAAGCAAGAACATCGACATCCTTTTCCTCGACATCCAAATGCCCGACCTAAACGGTCTTGATTTTGCCAATATGGTCGACTCGCACACGCGAATTGTCTTCACCTCTGCATTCAACCAGTATGCAGCCGATGCCTTCCGCGTAAATGCCCTCGACTACATCATGAAACCTATCAGCTACAAGGATTTCCTCGAAAGCGCAAACAAGGGCTTAAAGTGGTTCGAACTTGTGGCACGCGCCAACAACTCAGGCTCTGAAAACACTCAGCCAAGCATCGACGAGATTGACAGCGACGGACTCTTCATCAAGAGCGACTACAAACTGATGCATATAAAATACGACGACATCATCTACATCGAAGGACTGAAAGACTACATTAAGATATACACAGAAACAAGTCAGAAACCAATCCTGTCGCTCCGCAGCATGAAGGTTATGGAAGAGAAGCTTCCAACATCCAAGTTCATCCGCATACACCGCTCTTACATCATCAACAAGAGCAAGATTACGGTGATTGACCGCGGCCGCGTTGCCTTTGGCGATAAGTTCCTGCCAATATCAGAGAGCTACAAGCCAATGCTTCAGAACTATTTCAGCAAGTATTCTATTTAAGAATAAAAATACAAATACAAAAACTATATACCTTCTACACGCAGAAAGTAAGCCGATTGCTCGCGCTTACTTTCTGTTTTTTATAAGATTATGCCTAAAACAAAAACAGCCCGATGAAATCAGAGATTCACCGAGCCGTACAAATATTAACCTTCAATTCTAATTTACCAAATCCTTTACCGAGCCTTTTGCCTTGGCTGTTCCCTTCTTCAAACCGTTTGACACACGCTTTGTCTTGCGTGTAAACTGCAACTTCTTGCAAGAGTCCTTATACATATTTATCTTGCGAACATCACTCTGTGTAAGGTGTGCCTTGTCGGCGATATCGTATTCTGCCACCAGCAGATTGTATTGCTTCTTGTAATGTACCCACTGGTCGCTCGTAGCAGTACTTACCTTTGCATTCATCGTATCAACCATAGCCTCGAAACGAGCCACCCAATCAACCTTGCCAGCCTTATTGTTAGCATCTTGTGCGCAAACTGAGATACTCATCAGCATGCCCACAACTATCAGTTTTACTGTCTTCATATACTATATTTGTTAAAATCATTGCAAATTTAAAACAACGTAGGCTAACAACCAAATACATATACATACTTTAAGATTTTTTTAGATAAATTAGGGTTTTTCCTATTCATTTTAGGACTAATCTCTTTGTTCTGTATAAAATCCCAACTATATTTGCAGCATAAACAACAAGTAATAACTTTTAAAATACAACAAGTATGAAAAGATTTACCTTATCAATAATTGCTATCCTGATGATTGCTTTACAGGCTAATGCAATGTCACTGAGTCAGGCAAGAAACGAGGCTCGGTTCCTAACAGACAAGATGTACTACGAACTCGATCTCACCGAAGCACAATACAATTATGTCTACGAAATAAACTTCGACTATTTCTACGACCTCAACCATTACCGCGATGCCTACGGCTATCTGTGGAATCGCCGAAACGAGGATTTGGGATACGTTCTTGACCGCTGGCAGTACAACCACTACATCGCCATAGAGTATTTCTACCGCCCTGTTGCATGGGTTGCAAATGCATGGAGTTTCGTAATATACAGACATTATCGCAATGATCTTTTCTTTTATGGCACTCCGCACCACTACACAACTTACATAGGCAGTCACGGTTGGAGAACAAACGGTGGCAGAAGTTACTTCCGCACTCATCGTTATCACATGCCAGTCAATCACCGCCACATTGCCGCTCCACGCCGTCCAGAGGCTGGTCACGCACCACGAGTTGTAGTCGGAGCAGGTCACGGAGGTCACCACAATATAGACCATCGCCGCGAGGAGGCTTTGAGACGTGAGAACAATAGGATTCGTGAAGAGGCACGTCGCCGTGAGGAGGCTCAGAGACGTGAAAATGAGAGAATCCGCGAAGAGGCACGTCGCCGTGAGGAGGCTCAGAGACGTGAAAATGAGAGAATCCGCGAAGAGGCACGCCGTCGAGAGGAGGCTCAGAGACGTGAAAATGAGAGAATCCGTGAAGAGAACCGCAGACGCGAAGAAGCGCAGAGACGAGAGAACGAAAGACGTCGCGAGGAAGCACAGCGTCAGGAAAACAGAAGACGTGAAGAGGCTCAGCGTCGCGAAGAAAACCGCCGTCGTGAGGAAGCACAAAGACGCGAGGAGAACAGACGCCGTGAAGAAGCACAGCGTCAGGAAAACAGAAGACGCGAAGAGGCTCAAAGACAGGAAAGCCGTCGTCGCGAAGAGGTGCAGAGAAGAGAGAACGAAAGAAGACAGTCTGACAACAATCGCACAACTCGCAGCACTCACACAGGAGGAAGAAGATAATCAGAACTATAATGACAGATATTAAGACAAACAGTTTTAGGGCGTGGATTCTTGCATCGCGCCCTAAAACTCTTACTGGCTGCATAACGCCGGTAATCATCGGTTCGACGTTGGCATATTCATACATCACACAGCATCCGGAAAGCGGACAGGTTTTCAAAATCATACCTTTCGTTCTCTGTATGCTGTTTGCCATGTTTATGCAGATTGATGCAAATCTTATAAACGACTACTACGACTTTGTAAAAGGCACAGACCGCGAAGACCGCCTCGGCCCTGAACGTGCCTGCGCTCAAGGCTGGGTTACTCTGCCTGCCATGCGCGTAGCGATAGGCATAACAACGGTGCTCAGCTGCATTGCCGGACTTCCGCTCATTCTCTACGGAGTTTGGTGGAAACTGATTTTGGTTGGCGTGGCATGCGTAATATTCTGTTTTCTCTACACTTACGGATTGTCGTACATCGGCATGGGCGATGTGCTTGTGCTTGTGTTCTTCGGACTTGTTCCGGTGTGCGTAACCTTCTATCTGCAAACAGGAACGTGCGATTTGACGACGATTCTTATTTCCGTAGCCACAGGTTTGGTTATCGACAATCTGCTGATGATTAACAACTTCCGCGACTATGAGCAGGACAAGATAAGCGGCAAGCGCACGCTCGTTGTAAAACTCGGCAAGCGCACAGGCGGTTATCTGTACCTCATCATCGGACTGGCAGCATACGCAACATGCGTCGTTGCGCTTGGCATCGAGCACATTGCCACCTTCCTCCTGCTGTCGTACATCTCGCTGCACTACAAGGCTTGGAAAAAGATGATGTCTATTTACGAGGGCAAACAGTTAAACGGTATCTTGGGAATGACGGCGCGCAACATCTTCCTGTTCGGACTCATCCTATCGCTGAGCATCATTTTTCAGAAATACATCGAAAATATCGCCATTCTGCAATAACATGATGATAAAAAGTAAGTTATTCACCCCCATAATCGGAATAATTCTGCTAATACCCATCGGACTTATTTCCAGACGCATCGGTTGGATTCCGACTGAAACGGGCGATGCTCTTTGGGCAATGATGGTTTTCTGTCTGTGGAGAATCGTTCTGCAAAACAAGAAACTCCCGACTGTGGCAATAACAAGTTTAGTACACTGCTACCTTGTGGAATTTTCGCAGATGATAACTTGGAGGTGGCTCGTTTCGTTCCGACAGACTTTCATCGGGCACATGATGCTTGGACAAGGGTTTCTGTGGATTGACTTGCTCGCCTACTCCATCGGGATTATCGTTATTTACATGATATTCAGCAAAATCGAAGAACAATGAACAAAAAAAAGACATCGGAATCTTGAGAATTCGATGTCTTTTTTTTATTCTTCAGAAAAACTGACTGTTACTCAGTCATTTCGCCTTCGATATAAAGTCTGACCATGTCAGTTACAGCGTTTGTGCGAAGAGTTATCGTCTTTTTGAAAACTCCGGGGAACTTGCCTGCACCCTTGTAAGTAACCTTAATCTCGCCAGTTGCTCCCGGTGCAATAGGCTGCTTTGGATAAACAGGAGTAGTGCATCCGCAACTTGCAACCGCCTGTTCGATAACAAGAGGCGCATCGCCTGTATTTGTAAACTTGAACGTACAAGTAACGTTTGAATCTGCTTCCTTGAATGTTCCAAAGTTATGTGTTGTCTTGTCAAACTTTATCTCGGCCTTGCCCTGTGCCAAAACAGGCATCGAAAAGGCAGCTACGGCCATAAACACCATTAACAAAAATCTTCTCATGCTTCTCTTAAATAAATATTTCGTAGGCAAAAATAAGAATTTTTTGAATCATAACAATAAAAAAGCGATAAATTATTAACTTTGCAGCAATTTTATAACAAAAAAATATGTTGGTATTCAATACAACTTTTCAGACTGATGTAAACGAGGCGCGCAATTTTGTGATATGGGCACACGAGGTGTACATTCCGCGCGCACTGAAATGCGAGGGAATTAAGAACGCACGACTAAACCGCATACTTAGCCACAAGGACGAAAAGACCGAATGTTTCTCGCTGCAATTCGATGTCGAGAGCATGGCTAACCTGCACAAATTCCATATAAGCGAAGGCAAATCACTGTCTAACGACCTTGAGAAGATTTTCAACGAGAAAGTTGTAGGATTCTCAACAATAATGGAAGTCATCGAAGAATGCTGAATCCAGTAAAGGAAAAGATAATTCTGGGCATCGACCCCGGCACAAACGTGATGGGCTACGGATTGCTGAGCGTAAAAGGCACGAAGCCCGAGATGATGTGCATGGGCATTATAGACCTGCGCAGATATAGCGATGCATACCTCAAACTCGGACATATATTCGAGCGAGTGGTTGGCATCATCGACAGCTATCACCCCGATGAACTTGCCATCGAGGCTCCGTTCTTCGGAAAGAACGTGCAGAGTATGCTAAAACTCGGAAGAGCGCAGGGAGTGGCAATAGCCGCCGCCCGACAGCGCGACCTTCCGATAACTGAATATGCTCCACTGAAAATAAAGATGGCGATAACAGGCAACGGCTCGGCAAGCAAGGAACAGGTGGCAGCAATGCTTCAGCGGCTACTGCACATCGACAAAGAGGCTATGGGCAAGTTCATGGACTCTACCGATGCCCTCGGAGCAGCTTACTGCCATTACTTGCAGATGGGCAAGCCCGAAGTATCGAAAAGTTATCACGGCTGGAAAGATTTCATAGCCAAAAATCCCGACAAAGTTTCAAAATAATACAATAAAAATGCAAAAGGTAATAGAGATTGTCAACGGAGTGGCCCGCCACCCTCTTTACAGAATGAAAGAGGCAGTGAATATTGAAATGAACGACGGCGAGCAAATAGCCATCGTTGGTCCTAACGGTGCAGGAAAGTCGATGCTTGTAGACATCATAACAGCCAAGCATCCGCTTTTGCTTAACGAGCCTCACTACGACTTTGCGCCATCGCTGGCAAAACTGGCAAGCGACAACATAAAGTACATAACCTTCCGCGACTCGTATGGCGACACTGCCGACGGCAACTATTACTATCAGCAGCGTTGGAATCAGCACGACATCGACGAAGCGCCTATCGTACAGGACATTCTGAACGATGTGTGGAACATAACAACAAGGGATAACACACCCGAACAAATTGCTCAGAAAGAACAACTCCGCGACCAACTTTATTCGATGTTTCATCTTGATATTCTGCTCGACAAACAGATAATTCTTCTTTCAAGCGGAGAATTGCGCAAATTTCAGTTAACCAAGACTTTGCTTACCAATCCGCGAGTCGTTATTATGGATAATCCGTTTATCGGACTCGATGCGCAGACTCGCGAACAGCTCACGGAACTGCTTACAAACTTGGCGGCAAACGTCAAGATTATGTTCATCCTCGTTCTGTCAAAGACCGACAATATTCCGCCGTTCATCACGCACGTCATTCCTGTTGAGCCGGGAAGAGACGTTCGCGAAAAGATAAGTCGCGACGAATATTATGCCACTTATAATCAGAAGTTTGAAAATCTTCTCTCTGACGAAAAGAAAGAGGCGATAAAGAACTATCCTTACAAGGACAGCACAAGCATCGCCCACCTCGACGAGGTTGTGAACTTCAACAACGTGTGCATAAAGTACGGCGAACGCACCATTCTGAAAGACCTTAACTGGGTTGTAAAGCGCGGTGAGAAATGGGCTTTGAGCGGCGAAAACGGAGCAGGAAAGAGTACGCTTCTGTCGCTTGTATGCGCCGACAATCCGCAGAGTTACGCATGCAACATAACACTTTTCGGACACAAGAGAGGAACTGGCGAAAGCATCTGGGACATCAAGAAGTACATCGGATATGTTTCTCCTGAAATGCACCGCGCCTATCTGAAAGATGTGCCGGCAATCGAGATTGTGGCATCTGGCATGAGCGATTTCTCATCGCTTTACCGAAAGCCGAAAGCCGAAGACTTGACAACGTGCGATTTCTGGATGGACATCTTCGGAATAAAGCATCTGAAAGATACAACATTCCTTAAACTGTCGAGCGGCGAACAGCGTCTTGTCCTTCTGGCACGCGCCTTTGTAAGAGACCCAGAACTTTTGATTCTGGACGAACCGCTACATGGCTTGGATATGCGCAACCGTCGACTGGTAAAGGAGATTATAAACGAATTCTGCAAGCGTTCGGACAAGACGATGATAATGGTAACGCATTACAAGTCAGAATATCCAGAATGTATCACGAACGAAATTTTCTTACGCAAAAACAGATAGAAAGCGAAAAAAAAGAGAAGCCTTCCGACTTCTCTTTTTTTCGTTTATCTCTCAACAATTCCGACCTTAATCCATTCTTCGGCAATCTCCTCGGCATCTGCCTTTGCAACGCTTTCCTCAACCTCGTAGTTGTCGATAAGAATCTTAGCAAGGTCGTCTGCCGTAAACTCCTTGTCTACCACACTCTTCCAAAGCAGGGCAGCAGAAGAGTTCATGCTTATAATCTTGCTGAAATCTATATTCTCAACTCCCTGACCAACAATTACCTGTTCGCCACATAGTTCTCTCAATTCGAATCCTTTCTTTGTTCTCATATCATTAAATATTTTTGTTCTGTTTGTCAATCTCGTCCATATATTTCACCGTGAGCTTTATTGAAGGAAGCCTTCGGTAGACGGCAAGAAACCATCTGCGCCAGCGAACCATTCTTACCCACATAGTATATCGGCGTATGTACTTTTTGTCCTCGTCGCAGAGAAGCGTTCTCGAATCACTGAAATCGAGGCGATAGCGCACCTCGCCGCTGTCGAGCGTTACCTTGCATACTTTTCCGTACTTAAACTCTATTGCCTTGCCAAGCACATCTTGCGTCCTGCAATATTCTTTTCCGTACAGATTACCATCGCCCATTAGCACAAGGTTATTGCCATCCTTCACGATAACGCGATGCAACACATATCTCAACGGCGCAATCTGCGCCAGAACCACATCTCCTACCTTCACGCTGTCAACCGCCTTTATCGTAACCATATCTCTTCGGTCTTCGAGAAAAGGACGCATGCTGTAGCCTTTGACCCTAATGGAGAAAGTCTTGCCCTTTGACAAGAGTTCTCTCTGCATCGACTCAAACAACTGTGCATTAGGTTTTTCGATAACCTTCAGACTGAAATTGTCGACATTGCTATGTTCAACATTTTCGGGCCACAAGTTACTTACAAACCAGTTATACAGATTTCGGAGAACAGCCCTCATTTAGCAATTGTGTTGTAACTTAACTGAGCCGCAGCCTCGTCGGGAAGACAGCCCATGAAATACATCTTGCTCGTTGTAAGCACTCTCGACACGATGTCGCACACGCCGTTGAACACAGGGCGATCCCACTTCATTGTTGAGCACGACGGCATAAGCACGGCAAAAGCCTCAAGCCCCTTTAACTGATGAATATTGTTCGTCGGCTCCTGATTAAGACGGACGAATGCGCCGACTTCAGCCTTCACCTTACGGTAGCAAGGCGTCTTGCCGCTCCAAGGCGAACCGTAGACGTATGTCTTGCCGTCGATATATCGCACAACGGGATTGTCGTCGTTCATCAAATCGGTATCGCTTATATACTTGAGCCACAACTGAGTATGTGTACTCTTGCCTGTTCCGCTCTTGCCAAGGAAGAGATAGCCCTTGCCGTCCTTGCGCACAACAGAGGAATGGAACATCAGCGTATTTACAGAAGAACCGGCGAAGGCGTAAAGCATCATCATGCAGTTATTCAGACCGAAGTTGCGATCGCTCCACTCGCCTGCCAAGGCTACGGTTGCCGACCTGAAATCGGCAGCGCACTCCATTAGACTGCACTGGAATCCGAGGTAGTTGCTCACCACAAACTGATAGCGACCATCCTCGCGGCGATACACTCCGTGATTGTTTCCGCCACAGTCGAACTGCCCCACTTCATTGCCCTTCGCTTCGGGAAAGAAATTATCGTCAACTGTTACCTGAAACAGAAGAGGGATATTCTTGCTCTCCTCCTCGCTTATCTCGAATACACGGAACGACGGAAGCAGTTCGTCGCTGTTCACTCCGTCGACAAAGTGTATCACAACAAGCCATTCGGCAATGTTATAATATTTTGTAGTCTTCTCCATATTGTGAATTAGATTTTTTAGTTCCACCATTTCACTCCGCCCCAAGCGGCCTTGTACCACTCGTTCTGTTCGTACCACTTGTTTAGCGTTGCGTGTATGTCTTTTGGGAAATACATGCTTACATATCCGCAGTTTTCCGTATCATTGATTTGTGCAATGCCGCCAAAGCCAATAAAAGCCGAATACCACTGAGTTCCGCCAGTGTACACAACGGCCTTGTTGTATGCTGCAAGCCACTGCTGGTAGATATCCTCATCGGTACACCACGAACGTATTATCTCCCTAAAATCATAGAATCGCGGATTTGTTGCAGACTCACTCTGGAAATTGTAATAATCAGCAACACCGCTGATGTCATTCTTTCCAAACTGCGAAATGACCACAGCCGTTGCAGAAGCCAAGTTTTCGAGTTGAGAACAATCTACAACCGAAAGTATAACACCGTCGCGATAATATTCCTCAACCTCGTAATCGTAATAGTTATTATATGCTTTTGCAATATCTGCCGAACTGAACGAAGTAGAAAATATTACAGGAATAATCTTGTGATAAGGCGCACCAGTACCCGGAATCTCGCCGGGACAGGCAATTATGTAATCTGCGCACTTACGCAAAGCATAATCGCACTCTATGCACTGCATCAGGCAGGCATCGAACATTATGAACTTGTTTTTAGGGAATGACTGCAAGACAGATGCCATCGTCTCGATGCTCATCTGCGAATTTTCGGCACTTCTGTCGTTTGACGAAGTACTATTTCTGCCATTGTCGATGCCAAACGAACGTGTTTTTGACATGGCTGTAATTTCAGGAAGCCAGCCGTCGGCGTGCGACCAGAACACTATTCCGTAGTTATCAGCCTTGTAGTTGCTGTGAACAAAAGTCATAACATTGCTCAAAGCCTCGGCTGATGTAGACATCCAATCTGTGCTGTAAGTCTTTACTGGAGTAAGATATTTGTACTGAGTAGTATCGCGCAGCTCGTAGACTCGCGGACTCTTATTGTCATCTACATAGACAATAACGCGGTCACGCTTGCTCATCTTCCTTGCGCCCACGCACATCTCGTAGATATCGCCATCGGCATAGCTGCACAAGCTGTTTTCAGCAGCCATGTAGACAAGCACAACGTTATCTACCTCGGCATAAGCATCCACCTCATGTTTCTTACAAGACGCAAACAAGATACATGCAAACACTAATGTCAGCATGTATCTTGTTGCTCTGTACACAGATTTTGTATGATTATTCATCTTCAGTCTTCACTGCATTAAAAACGAACTGTTCGGGAGTAAGTTCCTTAACCGTCTTTATTTCCTTGTCGAGTTGGTTTCTTCGTCTGATGCGAAGATAGATGCTCTTCAGCGTTGCGTGGTTCTTCGAGAAGAATACCGTGCATGTGCGGTCGGGAGCCGCAGGTTCGCCTTTTTCAAGGTATCTTTTCAACTGGTCACTGTACATCTGTCTGTTTTCGAGGAACTTGGTCTTTTTCTGTAGCTTTGCCTCAGGAAGTTCCAAGATTTCGGTGAAGTAGACAGTAGAGTCTGTTATCGAAAAACTGTAGCCGAAGCCATATACCGGCTTTGTTTTGCCTTTCTTTTTTTCTTCTGCATTTCCGGCAAATACGTTTACGGCTGCAACCAAAAGTACGAGCAGGAAAGCGAATCTGTTTATTCTCATATAAAATTTAAATTATCAGAATGCAAAATTAGCAAATTGTAACGTTCTGCCCAAATAAATGTTCACAAAAAAACTTAAAAATTCTGCAATCGGGCAGTTTGCGGCACATTCGGAGTAGAAGTCCGTCTGTGTCCAAAAGAAAGGCTCCGCACCAATCTTTGTTCAGAGAGAAGCACGGAGCCAGCACAATTTATTAAATATCCAATCAGTTTACCAATTACTCTTCAGACAAGTCTACGGCATAGTTGCCCTTCTTTCCGCTTGGGTAGATGCCCGAGATGAACATCACCTGATCGGCCGAGCGGCTTGCGCTCTTGAAGGCATTCTCCATATCCTCGTTTGAGTTTACTGCCAGACCGTTAACCTTGAGGATGATGAAGCCCTTTGTGATGCCGGCTTCCTTCATCTTGCCGCCAGTTACGCCAGATACCTGCAAGCCTCCGCTAAGGTTAAGCTGCTTTTTGAGGTCTGAACTCAAAGGACGGAATGCTGCGCCGAGAAGGTCCATATCAACATTCTTCAGAACCTTGGTGTTGCCCTGAGAGTTCTTCAGAGTTACAGTAAACTCCTTCGGTTTCTTGTCGCGGATAACCTTTACTGTCAGTTTGTCGCCCGGCTTATGCTTAGCAATTGTCTCCTGAAGCTCAGCCATGCTCTTAATCTTTCTGCCGTCGGCAGCCACGATGATATCGCCAGCCTTGATGCCTGCGCTGTGAGCCGCGCCAGTCTCAGGAACTTCATTTACATAAACACCGTCGTTACAGCCAGAATCCTTAACCTTCTCTTTCAGTTTCTCGTCCTGAAGGAAGTTTGCAACATCGCCGCCCACAACGCCGAGAAGCGCACGCTGAACAGTTCCGAATTCCTTAAGGTCTGAAACGACCTTCTTCATGATTGTTGTAGGGATAGCAAATCCGTAGCCGGCAAAAGAGCCTGTCGGAGAAGAAAGAACGGCGTTGATACCAACGAGTTCGCCCTTTACATTAACCAGTGCACCGCCCGAGTTGCCCGGGTTGATTGCCGCATCGGTCTGGATGAACGACTCGATTCCGTTGTTCTTGCCTGTATTGTAAACACCGAGCGAACGAGCCTTTGCACTTACGATTCCGGCAGTTACTGTTGAGTTGAGGTTGAACGGATTACCAACTGCGAGAACCCACTCGCCCACCTTCAGCGCATCGCTGTCGCCAACCGGAATAGTTGGGAAGTTGTCGCCCTGAATCTTCAGAAGAGCAAGGTCGGTAGAAGCATCCGTACCAATCAGGCGAGCCTTGAACTCGCGGTTGTCGTTAAGAGTAACGTCGATTTCATCTGCTCCCTCTACAACGTGGTTGTTTGTAACGATGTATCCGTCTTTCGAAAGAATCACTCCCGAACCGTAGCCTACGCGAGGCTGGCTCTGCATCTGCTGGCGACCTCTGTTGCCGCCCTGAGGGCCGAAGAAGTACTCAAAGATGTCGGGCATGTCGTCCTGACTCATCGTCTGCACCTTACTGTTCTGCGTACACTTGATGTGTACCACGGCGTGAAGCGAACTCTCAGCAGCCTGAGTGAAGTCAACAGGCTGAACACCTGCACCCGATGTGCGGACGGCAGGCTGTGATGTATTTTGCTTGAAAAGTGTTTCAAATGAACGACTCTCGCCTTCCAGCTGACGCTTGGAAATAGAATAGGTTGTTACTGCGGTCAGACCTGATGTCACCATTGAGATTGCAACCACACCCAGAAGTTTTTTAGTTGTCTGTCTCATAATCCAACATAGTTTAAGTTAAAGTATTTCTCTTTGTTAAAAATTATTTTTTTCATTTTCTAAAGTGATGACAAACGAAAGCATGGTTTTGTGACATCACATTTCCGTTTTTAACATTCGTTAACATTACAAATCCTTCAAAAGACAATCGCCCTTATCTGCTAACATCTTGGTTCTCACATCATTAACCAAGAGCCAATATTTCTGAAAATTTTTTACGTCAATCTTAAAATTTTCACTTCCGTTCATGTCTATCTTGTTAAAAAGACTCTCCACGCTCAGCCTGTTCACACTAACGGCAGGCATATACGTCGGAGTCTCAGCTTTCTCGTCGCCGCTATTCTCAACCAGCACGCCGATGTCGACAAGCATGTACAGAATCTCGTTCACAAGGCGGATTGGTATCTTGTGTTCCGAAGCCAAATCTACCGAAGAGTAAGGCTTTCCGCCCTCCTCGAACCTCTTGCATATAAGCGATGCGATGATGAGCGTGAGGAAATCGCGGTATCGGCGGCTGATGTGAACCGTCTCGTTCTCAAAATTATAATACTGAAGATTCTGCGCCGCATAGTTCATCTCTGCGCCGAAAAGACAGATTGTCCACGAGAACTGCGCCATGAGCATAAACAGCGGAATGGCGGCGAAACTTCCGTAAATGGCATTGTAACTGCTAACCCAAATCTGCGAGTCGATATAGATATACTGAAGAATCTGCAAGCCTGCCCCTGCCAAGAATCCCGGAATTACGGCGTAGCGCAACTTAACCTTGGTGTTTGGCATGAACATATAGAGAACCGAAACGATTGTGCCCGAAAGCAGGAACGGCATAGCCTCGAACGTGAAGCGCAACACCGGACCGAGCAAAAGAAAATCGGGCAGAGTCTTCATAACCGTGGTGGCGAAGATTGACAGACCGCCCATGACGATTACCAGCAACGGCATGAGCAAGAGCAGCGAGCAATAGTCGGTAAACGTGCGGAACATGCTTCGTTCCTTGTTTACCTGCCATATATTGTTAAACATGTGCTCTATGTTGTTGGTAAGGTTCAACACCGTCCACAGCAGCAGAATGATACCGAAGCCGAGGAACATTCCGTTGCGTGTATGTTCGAGATAGGAGTTTACAAAGTCGATGAGGATATCGATGGTACTGTCGGAATTTCCGAAATACTTGCGAATCTGCATTTCGAGCATCTTGTTGTAGCCGAAACCGCGTCCGATGGCAAAGACAACGGCAAACACAGGAACGACAGCCATGATGGTGCTGTAAGTCAGGGCCGAAGCCTTGCCTGTTACGTTATCGCGCGAGAAGCGGCGTATTGTAAGAACCATCACCTTCAGGATGTCGTACCACATTTTTTGCAAACGTCCCAATTCATCATCGGTTGTTCTCCAAATCTCATCAGTCAGGAAAATGGTAATTCTGTTTATTCTCTCCCGTATATTCATAGTAGAAAATTAGAAAATAAAAAAAGAAACAGAGAATCTATAAGCCGGGTTCTGTAGTCTTTTCAGACCGTCTGCCATTTATCCACTGACGGTGTCGCCACCGCCCTCTAGCATTCTACCCTCCAGATTAGACGGGCCGCCCTCAAACTCTGGTATACATGAACTTGCAACTCCTGAGGCGCACAGCACAAGGTGTCACCACCTGTCTGGTGGGCTCTTGCCCCACCTTCTCACCCTTACCACACCTCAGGCGTGGCGGTTATTTTCTTCTGCGCTACTTTACCCTCGCGGATAACTTCCACATTAAGAAGCAGGATGCCCTATGTTGCCCGGACTTTCCTCTCGCGCCCGAAAGCGCCAGCGGCAGACCGATTCTCTGTTTCTATTATATCTTTTTTATTACATGCTTGTCTACAAATCCGAACAGAACAGAAGTTCGTTGAACGTAAACTCGTCGGGGATTCTGTTCATGTCAACTGCACCGGCAATGCCCTTCACCCTTCCTTTCGAGGTGTACTGCCACAAAACGTACTGGCGGTCGTCTATCAGCGTAGGAGCCTCGAGATGATACCTTGCGATGAAGAGCTTGTAATCGTCGAAGCGGCCAGCCATATATTTGTTGTAGAAATTGCTCGACGTGTAAATCATCGGCTTTGTTCCACAAGCCTTCGTAACCATCACGAGGAACGAATCGAGTTCGGCGCAGAACGTATCGTGGCTTTTCTTTCCCCTTACCTCAACATCGACAATAGGCACAAGGTCTTGGTCGTATTGCTTCAGGGCAGCCGAGAAGTTCTCTATCTGCTGAGAGATAGGAATAGTGGTGCTGTAGAAATGATAGCTACCAACCTTCAGTCCCACGCGCTTTGCCTCGGTGAAGTTGAAATCGTATGTGTTGTCTACCAGCGTTGCACCCTCCGTTGCCTTCAGGTAGACGAAGCCGACCCGCTTGTCCTCAACGAGGTCGTCCCAGTTTATCTTTCCCTGATAGTGGCTCACGTCAATGCCGCATCTGTATCTTTCTTCCCAGTCGCGTCCGAGAAACGCCTCATCGACCTGTCTCTGAAACCTTTCGCAGCTTGTTTCCTTTGGCATCGGGTCCGGCTCAGTCTGGTCGAGTCCCCTTTCGTGCCTGTAGGTCGTTTTGCTTTTTTTTATCACCCTGTCTTTTTTCATGCCGTCGTTGCTCGCGAAAGCCGACAGACAGAGCGTACTGATTATAGTTAGAATTACGTATTTGTTGGTTTTAAACATTTTTGCATTTTTGAGATTGCAAAATTAAAAATATTTGACGAAAATATCAAATAGTTTAAAATAAAATTCATACTTTTGCGCTGCAATTTTTTATACAACACTATAAATTATGACAAAAATAAGAGCAGCCATCGTTGGTTATGGCAATATTGGAAAGTACACTCTTGAGGCACTTCAGGAGAGTGAGGATTTTGAAATTGCAGGTGTAGTACGCCGTAACGGTGCAGAGAACAAGCCTAAGGAGCTTGCAGACTATGCCGTTGTTAAGGACATCAAAGAACTTGGCAAAGTTGATGTTGCCATTCTTGCCACTCCAACCCGTAGCGTTGAGAAATATGCTAAGGAATTTTTGGCAATGGGTATCAATACTGTCGACAGTTTCGATATACACACACAGATTGTAGACCTTCGCCGTTCACTCGACAAGGCAGCAAAGGACGGCAATGCCGTTTCTATCATCTCAGCAGGATGGGATCCGGGTTCAGACTCAGTTGTTCGTACTCTGATGGAGAGCCTTGCACCAAAGGGCGTAAGTTACACTAACTTCGGTCCGGGCCGTAGCATGGGACACTCTGTAGCCGTTCGCGCCATCGAGGGCGTTAGAGATGCTCTTTCTGTAACTATCCCACTCGGCACAGGCATTCACCGCCGCATGGTTTACGTTGAACTTGAGGACGGCGCAGACTTCAACAAGGTTGAGGCTGCAATCAAGGCAGACCCTTACTTTGTAAACGACGAGACTCACGTTAATCAGGTTAAGTGCGTTAAGGACTTGAACGATGTTGGTCATGGCGTGAACCTTGTACGCAAGGGCGTTTCTGGCAAGACTCACAACCAGTTGTTCGAGTACAACATGAAGATTAACAACCCTGCGCTTACTGCTCAGGTTCTTGTAAATGTTGCTCGCGCATCTATGAAGCAGAAGCCAGGTTGCTACACTATGATTGAGATTCCTGTCATCGACTATCTTCCAGGCGACAGAGAGGAACTTATCAGACACTTGGTATAATCCTGAATATTCAGAAAAAACAGAACATACGGGCAGCCTTGAAAAACGGTTGCCCTTTTTTAAACCCTAAAAATCAATTCTTATATGCGCGAAACAATAGCAAAATCGGCATACACATACACCAGCGAGCTGTTCAAGATGATGGGGCTCGACGGAGAGAACGCAAGCACGACACAGCGCATCATCATGGTTGCCGTGATGTTTGCCTTGGCATACATCACTCAGCTGATATTCAGAAAGATAATATCTCCTATCACTCTGAAAATCGTGGCTAAGACAAAGGCTAAGTGGGACGACTACATCTTTAGCGACAAGATGCAGCAGAGTGTAAGCCGCACGATGCCTTCGCTCGTAATCTACGCCATGCTGCCGCTCGTGCTCTACGGCGAGGATATCCTGCTGATATTCTGCATGAAGGCGAGCAAGATTTACATCGTCATCTCGCTTCTGAGCATTTTCTCAACCTTCCTCGACGGCGTGAAGGATGCCACCGAGGAGCACAACAAGTACAAAGACCGCTCCATGTCGAGCGTATTCCAGTTGTTCAAACTCGTGGCTTACTTCATAGGCGCAATAATCATCGTGAGCATAATCATAAACCGCTCTCCGCTATCGCTCATAGCCGGACTGGGTGCTGCCGCGACAATCCTGATGCTGGTATTCAAGGATACAATCGTGGGATTCGTGTCTGGCATTCAGCTTACAGCCAACGACATGCTGCGCAAGGGCGACTGGATTCAGATGGACAAGAACGGCGCAAACGGTATTGTTCAGGATGTGAACATCACAACCGTTAAGGTGAAGAACTGGGACAACACCATTACAACAATCTCGCCTTTCACGCTGATGAACGACAGTTTCCGCAACTGGCGCGGAATGCAGAACAGCGCAGGCCGTCTGGCTACTCCTACCCTGACCATCGACATGAACAGCATGGCTCTGATATCCGACGAGCAGAAGGCTGAATATCTGGCAAACAACCTCATAAGCGAGAGCGAGATGCAGAAGCCGATTGTAAATCTGACTGTATATCAGCGCGCCATGCTGAAATATCTGCAAAGCGACGAGCGCATAAACACGCAATACAACCACATGGTAAGGCAGATTCCATCGCCAACACAGGGCATGGGTCTGACAATACAACTCTATTTCTTCCTGAAGGACAAGAAATGGGAGAACTACGAACGCAACAAAGACGAGATTCTGTCGTACGCAATAGTGGCCCTGAAGCACTACGGTCTGGAGATTTACCAATTGCAGAAACTCGCTTAAAATGACAGAGATGAAGACAAGACTCGTAATTTTCGATTTCGACGGAACTCTGTGCGACACGCGCCGCTGCATCGTTACAACCATGCAGCAGACCCAGAAGGCGTGCAATCTGCCCGTGGCAAGCGAGGATGTGTGCGCCTCAACCATCGGGCTGCCGCTGAAGAACTGCTTCATGCACATCTACCCCGACCTTTCGGATGCCGAGGCAACAAAGTGTGCCGACACCTACCGCGTGATATTCGAGGCAAACAAAGAGAGGCTTCAGCCAACGCTCTTTCCCAACGTGCGCGAGACGCTGAAATGGCTGAAGGACAACGGTATAGCCATGTCGATAGCCTCATCGCGCTCGTCAAAATCCATCCGCGATTTTCTTTCGGGCTTGGGCATAATAGGCGACATAGCCTATATTCTTGGGGCTGAAGATGTTACAAAGCCGAAACCCGATGCCGAACCGGTTCTGAAAACGCTCGGCGCGCTGCACTACTCTGCCGACGAGGCTCTTGTGGTTGGCGACATGCCGTTCGACATCCTCATGGGCAGCAACGCCGGCACGACCACCTGCGGAGTAACATACGGCAACGCATCCCGAAGGCAACTCGAAGACTCAGGCGCAAATTTCGTTATCGACGATATGTGGGAGCTGACAGAACTATTAGAGTCGCTCTAACAGTTCCTTGCCCTTATTGGTCAAATAATATGACTGCATTGGGTGATTTGGTCTTTCAGGGTATAGCATAGCGATATATCCTTCGGACAAATTTGGATTAATGTAATTGTTTACAAAACTTTTCCTATCTCTTAAATGCATACCTTCCATTAACATCTTAAGGCTCGCACCATTCTCCCCAACGATTGAGAGAAAAGCCCTTAATTTTATAGTTTTATTAAGTTCCTTTGAAGTTGTAGGGTTGAGGGGCGAGCTTGTGGGGTTGTGGGGTTGTGGGCTTGCATGGTTGTATAGTTGTATGGTTGTACGCTTGAATGTAACCCATACAAAAGCAGTATTCTGGTTGAACTCTGGTTCAGGGAGGTTCGCAGCCCTGCAGGCATTAACCATACGCTCCACACCACTCCCCCAATTCTCCAAGAACGTGGTTTTAAACAAAACATCAGCAATAGTTGGGTTCTGAGGAAATGAATGATGAGGATGTTTGATTGTTTCAACCGTCAACTCATCTGGCAAATGACCTGTATTCTCTATCTCTACACGGTCATCATAAATGGCAATCCCCACAGAACTGCTTGTATTATGGAATTGCCTGTGGCAAAGGGCATTCGTCAAAGCTTCGCGCAGAGCCTCAGCCGGAATTTCCAGTTTTTCCTCTCTCACAAAGCCTACAATCTTTCCACTAATAGAAAGATGTTTAAAGAAGAATGCCATACCAGCATCGAGTAAAGTGAAGAAGTTGCCGTATGCTCGTTGGTTGTCAATGAACTCTGTTTTGTCATTTCCACGGAACCGTGCCATACGGAGCAAAAATTGAGGAAAACGACAGGTATCTCTAAGAAACAAGACAGCTGCAGCGTTCTTCAATTTTCCATCAGTGGTAAGTTTCAATTTTTCCACAAGACTTTCAGTTGACTCCATAAGAGACGACTCTGGCATACGACCTCGTTCCACACCAAGTCTAACACCACCACGGATACGCTGTTCTTCCAAATCTGCAATGGTTATGCCCTCACAGATTTGGTCTTCCCATTTATGGCGATTGTACTTGCTACGCATAAGGCGGTCTTCAAAGATATCACGAGGCATGACAACCGTTGTACTCTCTATCCGCATATAAGGCTTGCTGTCATACGTATATGGCACATCCCAATAAGAAGGGGCACTCAAGTGAATAGCAATTACTTGACAACTTTGACGATCAGGTACGTCTATGTATTCAACAGGCAAGTCAATCAGAGGTTCCAACTTAGCAATCTCCCTTGCAATCTCTTTACGCGTGTTGTCTGTCACCTCTTGTCCAAGTATTTTCAATGCAGTTGGAGCTATGCCAAAGAACAGCCAACCACCAGCTGTATTTAGAAAGGCACATGCAGAGTGCATGCCATCTTTCAACTCGCCTGTTGTCTTTTTTAGTTCTAACGTGCGAGTCTCGTCGCCGTGTATCAATGCTTGTATGTCTTCTATTGTCATACGGAGCAAATGTTTAAAAATCTGGTACAAAGGTACTACTTTTTCTTTGAAAAAAGCCTTTTCAGAGCAATATTCTGTGAAAACAAGAAAAATAATGCCTATTAACTTAATTTATACTACAAAATCATTATTTATCAAATTAAATCAGTAAATTTGTCCCAGAGTTTAATAAGTTAAAAATGGTGGATTTTAATAGACTAAAAGCAGTATTCGGTGATTCGGGGAAAACAAACAAGTGGCTAGCGGAGCAACTTGGCAAGGATCCTGTAACTATTAGCAAGTGGTGTACCAGCACGAGTCAGCCTGATTTGCAGACGTTGGCAAGAATTTCGGAATTGCTGAAAATATACATTAGAGAGCTTCTCGTTAAACGTAAAACTAATGTTCAAAATGACATATAATGAATATCTTTCATGTGCAGAGAAGCACCTAAAAGGATGTAAATCGCTTTTGGAATCATATAATTCTGGACGCAGTTCGGACACACATGTCTGGCTAGAACTATATTATATTGCTGGTTACATTCTAGAAGGGATAACCATTTACTCTGCTTACAAATTAAATCATTGGAATCCTTCCGATGACATTCAAAAACATTACAATTTGGCATTTTCCCAAAGAACAAATTTGGATTTCTATTATGTAAGAAGTTACAAGGATAGAATAACGGGGGTTGAAAGAGTTCCATCTTTTTTTCAAAATAGGCCAAGTGGAGCAATGAGTGTACAAGGGCATAAGTTTCAAAGCATAGTCATGAATCTACTGAAACCAGACCCGTCGTTTAATGATATTCCATATTTTGGGAATGGCGATATTGATAGTGATATTGAAATTCTAATCAATAACTGGTCTCCAAGCGTTAGATACTATCATCAGGGACAATCAGAGCCGCTACCGAACCTTGATTACGACATCATAAATAGGCTCATAAATACATGTCAAACCATATATATAAATCACATATAAGTATGATACGAATATCAGACATCGCAAATAGATTGAAAGACTTCCTTGTCCAAAAGGGCGAGGACAAATTCAAAATTTTCATTAGAGTTAATTGTAGTATCGATGTGTATGTACTAACTTCCAATCTGACAATAGCAACTCGGTACGAGAGTGATTTCTATACAGAGCTCTGTTCGTTAGCTGATGAAGATGGAGATTTTTACAACAAACATAAGGACAATCTTAAAATTGCTTTTAATCTTGTAAATAGAGATGAGGCAGAAGACGATCCATTTTATGCAAACATGTTTGCTAATGAAAAAGACGTAATCGATTGGGGACCGCGTTACCGCTTTGACTCTTTACTTAAACAAAAAAATCCATCCTCTGCAAAAGGAAAGAGTAAAGCACCTGTTGTGACTTTTTACAGTTACAAAGGAGGTATGGGTAGAACCACAACAATGATCGCGTATGCAATGAGCCTTGCTGTTAATGATAATGATTTTAAAAAGAAGCGCGTTGTTATCATTGATTGTGATTTGGAGGCTCCTGGTTATCTCAACTTTTTCGATCTGTCGGAGCATAATGGTTTACAGAGTGGAAAGAAAAACGGATTGGTAGAATTTTTGAGTGATGCCCAATTGACCTCGCATCCAGAAGATTTGGATATCAACGATTATATAATAAATGTTGGTGATGACAACAAGAATCATTTTGCATATAACAACTTAAATAATATTTGGCTTATTCCTGCAGGTAACCTAAACGAAGGGTATTCTGATTTAAGTGGAGGGAGCGATAGAAGTGACTATCTTGAAGGATTGGCAAAAATTAATTTGTCAAGTGTTAACTCATTGGTTAACTATTTTAATATTTTATTGGATAGAATTAACGAAACCATTGAACCAGATATTATATTGCTAGATTCAAGAACTGGTTTTAATGACATATTTGGAACAGCAGCATTATACCTTTCATCTTGTGTGGTTGGTTTCTTTGGATTCAGTCGTCAGACACAACCTGGTTTAATGAACCTTTTGCGAGAATATTATAAGCAAGAGAATTCATTTAGCCTACAGTTAGTTTTTTCTATACTTCCAGAAAAAGCAGATGATACATGGGTGGAGAATCATAAAAAAGAAGTACAACAGTATATTGGGTATGTTGGAACAGAAAACAAAGACTATCCTTCATTCTTGTATCTACACAGAAATTCTCTCCTTGAAAAGATTGGAACTGGTGATGAATTATCAGATTCTGCTTTTGTGGAACTTGTGAAAGGAAAAAAATTTAAAGACTACACCATCTTGTTTGAGAAAATAAGCAATCAATTTTTTAAGAAAACACCAACGCTTACATATACAAGCAACACTCCTGCTATTCAGTTAAGAAATGTCGTACTTAAACATCTAAAAGATGCTTTGGTAAATGTGTCAAACTTCGCTGAGGATACGCAAATTAAAGAAGAGCAGTTCTTCTACAGAAATTGCATGAAGGAACTCTTTGACCCTAAAAAGTTTTTGATTCAGGGTTACAAGGGCACAGGAAAGACATATCTATATAAAGCGTTAGCAGACAAAGAGATATCTGCTAATATTCAGAAATGGTCTGGAACTCAGAAGCAGGATCTCCTAGAACCTGTTTTTGTTAACATATTGCCTACCAATGAGGTTTCATTGGTCTTTGATAATATTAGATATGGAGCAATTGATGAACCAGAATACTATTTTAATTCTTTCTGGCAGATTTATACATGGAACGCACTTTTGCTTCGCCCTGAATTTTCTTCAATTAATGAGCAGAGCGAACTCTCTGAATTCATAAAACCATTAGATGGAGCAGGATTTGCGAAGGATGCTTTAATAAGAATTGACAAGCTTATAGATCTCGGCGTAAAAGCATTAGTCGCGATAGAGAACGATATGTTGCGTCTTAACGAGTATCTCCAAAAGCAACAAAAACGTCTTTTCGTATTGTATGACCGACTGGATACTTGTATCAATCCACTAAGGTGGAACAAGGCAGTTTCACCACTTATCAACTATTGGAGAAACAACTGTGAGTCTTTCTCAAACATATCTCCTAAAGTTTTTGTAAGAACGGATTTGTTTAAACAGATTGAAGGAACAAATACAGCAAGGCTCGAAAATAGTATCATTCACATAGAATGGTCAATAGGCGAAGTCTTTGGATTCTTCTTTAAGTTGATATTCTCAAACGAGAATGCAAGTAAAGCATATTGGGCAATAGCGGAAAAAGTCGGGATAGACCCTAATTACATTAAAAACACGAAAACTTCTTTTGCAAAATTTCCTCAAAACCAGTTTAAGGATCTTAGCATTGCTCAGATGAAACTAATTATTGAGGTATTCTTCGGAAAAATCGTAAAAGTCGGAGTTATCACACTTGGAAGTCCGTGGGAATATTTCGAGAAGGAACTTTCCAATGCTGATAATACTGCAATTAGTTTGCGTCCATTTATTAACACGCTTAATTCTAATGCTGTTGATAAAGCTTTAGCCAAGACCGAACGATATGTACAGAATGGAATAATATCGTCCGAAATATATGCATCAAAATCTGTACGTGAAGAGACAACAGAGAAATATTTCGCAGATTTAACTCAAGACGCATTCAGTAAGGATCTGTTACGATTTAAGGAAGTAATACGTACGTCTGTTGGTGAGAAATATCGTTATAAAGCGCTCACAGAAGCCCAATTCGAAGAATTAATTTCGATAACGTTTAACAGAATCGTTGAAAGTCCTGTTGTAAAGGCTCCAGATGACTTAAAGCGTCTCATATTTGCAAATGGTATCATGGCCGAAAAGATTACGACAAAAGGACGTTATTATAGATTTGCACCAATATATTGGTATTCTTGGGGCTTAGTAAACTCGGCTTTAGAAAAGGAAGAAAAGAAGAAAGCTTCAAAAGTAGAAACGACAAAGGCACTTGAAGAAGGACAAACTTACACAGGTCAAGTAATAGAAGTAAAAGATTATTATGGCCGCATCCGTAAAAGGGTTAAATGTGCGAATCATCCTCAACCTTTAGAAATAAGAGATGAATTCCTTAGTGACTATTTTGAAGATGATGTGGTTACATTTACCGCAAAGAAAGAAGCAAACAGAAAAGATCCTAGTAAATCTTTCTGGTATGCAACCAACATTCTAGTTAAAGAGTCATAATGAAACGCAGTAATCTCTTTGATGGTGAAAGCTACCATGCTATGTTTGCACAGGTAACCTACAAACGGCTAATGAGCCGCAAGTGGGTTACTTATGCAGATATCATGGCTGATTATCTTGGTTTAAAATCTTCTAAAGAGCTTACTTGTAATGTTTCCAATTGTGATAACTATGGAGAGTTAAAGAAGGCTTTTAGAGATATTAGAAATGCCATTATCGAAAAAAATGGCAATGGTTGTTTGGAAGAGGAAGGCAACAACAGAAATAAGCGTTTCCGATATATTGGCAAGGACAATGATCCCTTGGCTGAGATGAGAAATGCCAAAGTTATCAACAACCTGCGGCAATATTGGAAGTTTTGTCAAGACTCAGCAGGGTTCTTCCCTAAATCCTGGTTGGAGTATTTCTTCAAAGATTGCCAGGACTTGCTGGACATGAAAGCTAAACGACAAAAAGGAGAACAAGTGATAAGCGCAAGCCTTGACCGCATCTTGACTAACATAGAGTATCTGCCATATTTGTACGAAGCCATCACAAACAAAACAGTACTGGAGATTGGCTATAAGCCTTTCAATGAGGAAGAGGTTACGTTGATGTTCCATCCTCATTACCTGAAGGAATATAATGGCAGATGGCACCTATTCGGTCATGCAGAAGGAAATGAACCTGAATATGGCTATAACATAGCTCTTGACAGAATACAATCAAAACCTCGTGAGAAGGCGAGAGTGGAATACGTGCCAGCTCCAAAGCATTTCTATGATGAGTTCTTCAAGGACATCGTTGGCGTGAGTCATAAGATGGATGCCCAGAAGGAGCATGTGGTAATACGTGCGCGATCATTTTATATTTATAAGTTAATGGACACGAAGCCTCTTCACCAGAGTTACATCGTTGTTAAGCCATACGCACAATATGACGATGGCGAGTATGCAGAGTTTTCTGTTGATGTAGAACCAAACAACGAGTTCTATGGACGAGTGTTACAGATGGGAGCAGGATTGGAGATTATTTCTCCTGTATCTATTCGCAATGAAATCGCCCAACGAGCGCACAATTTAGCCGATTTGTACCCTTGAAAGAATAGTGGAAAGTTCCAAATTGAGAGGAACCATTATATACAAGGCTACTTGATTTTATTAACAAAAAACGTATTACGCTTTGCAGCGTCAAACTTCGACACCACCACGGAGTTGACGCTGCAAATCGTTGGTGGGGTACAACAAAAACTGCATACTATGAAACAGACAACAAACCACAGCATGAACAAGAAAGCAAACCATAAACAGGACATGAAGAGCAAGAAGGCAGAAGCAAATGCTCGCCGTAAGGTCAACAAGAGTTGGGAGATAGTTGAACCCAAATCGGTCGTTAGAAGTACATAAATCCGTGGTTATGGTTGTAAAATACTGAAAATAAACCACTTATAAAGTTTTTTCTAATGGCGGTCATTAGAAAATGCAATATGTAAAGCATTCATTATCAGGTAATTATGAAAGCAACCACGAAAATATCCATCCTAATAACCGATTTGGGTTGAACACACCCCACGATACCGCCGTGCTTCAGCAAAAGAGGTATACAACACCATCACCAAGAAGATTGAGATAGAGGTGCTGGACGGAATACTCCTCAATCTGAACATCAAGAGTCAGATGAAGCCCTCGAGTGTTCAGAATCGCATACTGAGACGCATCATAGAGAAGCGTCAGGCACAAGCAAACCACAAGAAGCATGGTCGCACAGAAGACCTGACTTCAATACACGTCAGCATAACCAGCACAAGCCGCTGTATGGAAGCCATACGCAGGAAACGGTTTGCTGCATAGCCTAACAAAAGCAACGTATTGGTTCCAAATTGAGAGGAACCAATACACTTGAAAAAAGCTTAGGCAGAACGAAAGAAAGACTGTAATTTTGTATCACAATTCCGAGAGAGTTGGTTTTGTTTAATACTATTTTAATACCATCGGCGACGGCCTATTCCGTCAAAAACAAACAAAAAACAAACGAAAATGAGCACAGAACTCGCACTCGTTGCCGCAAAGGCACTTCCTGCTCTCTCGGACAGTTCTCTCACCTACAACCCAGAGAAAAATATGTATCTCACCCTCGGTTACACCAGCGCAGCCGGCAATACCTATTACCGAGCCATCCGCCTCTCCAACCGACTAGCGGTATACTATCACATCGGTGAAGGCTATGTCCACACCTTCCTCAACGGCATCACGCTGTTCTGTTGGGATGGTCAGAAAGCAAAAGTCATCGCCCAGAAGTTTTGGGGAGGTTCCAACTGGAAATGTTTCTCTGAGCAGTTCGCCAAGGAACAAAGCATCATCATGCTGAAAGACTTCTTGGCAGGACAGGCAAAGGCACTCGGCTCACACGTCAGCGAGCAACAGATGCTTTCCTTCTCTCGCGAGATGATTGAGGAAACACAGCGTAAGCAGCTTGCGTAAAGTAGCTGCTACGCTAAACTGAGAACCAAGCGAAACAAAAAAACAAACCTCAAAATCGAAACACATGGCAACACTGACAAAAGCAATCAGCAAGAGTTTGTTCGACAGCATCCTGCCAACCTTCGGCAACCCAAGAGTTAACATTCCTGCATGGGATAATGGTCAAAAGATGTTTATCTGCAACGAATACAAAAGCGCCAACGGCAATCGCTACTACCGTGGCATCCGCTTCTGCGACCGAGTGGTCATTGTTGAAAAGGTAGGACTCTTCCACAACTGGACCTACATAGATGGAATCGAACTCTACGCCTTCAACGGCAAGAAAGTAGAACTTATCCAAAAGCGTGACTACAACAAGGTACATCGCAACGAAGCATTTGTTCGTACGGAGTCTGAGGCTATGGTTAAAGACTTCCTCTCTGGCGTATTGAAAGCACAACGAACTTCGGTTCCAACAGAACAACTCGAAATCCAGGCGAGAGAACTCATTAACGAATGCAACAAGAGCTATCTCGACAGCGATTTCAATACACGTCTCACCCAAATACTCCCAGCAATCGAACAGCGATGAACATGGAACAAACACTGATAGACACACAGAACCAGCAGCAAGTGCTCGCATACGAGCTCATTGCCAACACCAACAGTAGCTTTTTCCTCACAGGTCGTGCAGGAACCGGTAAGACAACCTTCCTTCGCAACGTGCAGAAGATGGTCAACAAGCAGTTCATCACACTGGCGCCAACCGGTGTGGCTGCAATCTTGGCAGGTGGTGACACCATACATTCCTTCTTCGGTCTTCCGATGGAGGTGTGCACGCCAGGAACGTGCGGGAAGCTGAATGAGGCTCGCATTCTCACTCTTCTCCATGCAGATACTATCATCATCGATGAAGTGTCAATGGTAAGATGTGACATCGTGGACGCCATCGACTACACTCTTCGCAGAGCGCTTCGTACGACTCAACCTTTCGGTGGGAAGCAAATCATCTTCGTAGGTGATATGTTCCAATTGCCACCAGTTGTGAGACAAGGAGCAGAACGTGAACTTCTCCACGACATCTACCAGACAAATGATTTCTTCTTCTACAAAGCAGATGCTATCAAACGTATGCGCCTTGTGAAGATAGAATTTCAGAAGGTATATCGTCAGGACGACGACCAGCAGTTTCTTAACATCTTGGAGAACGTGCGCATGAACAAGGTAACACCCGAGAATATCATGCACCTCAATCAGCGTGTTAAGCAGCCAACACCAGATGATGGCATGGTTATTACGTTGGCATCGCTCAACAAGACCGCTGACAGCATCAACCAACAACGTTTGGCAGAGATTGATGCAGAGGAGTTCACTTACGAGGGAACCATCGCAGGAAAGTTCGATGACAAGAAACTGCCTGTAGAACTGAACCTCCGGCTGAAAGTTGGTGCCCAGGTGATGTTCACTCGGAACGACCAGCAAAAACGCTGGGCGAACGGCACTCTGGCAAAGGTTGTCAAACTCACGAAGGACGAGATTCACGTAGAACTCAGCAATGGGGAGCAGTATGTGGTTCCATGTACTTCATGGGACTCGGTTAGCTACGAGTACGACCGTGAAGCACGCAAGTTGAAGAAGGAGGTAACGGGAACTTTTACCCAGTACCCCCTGAAGTTAGCATGGGCAATCACCATCCATAAGAGTCAGGGCATGACATTTAACAAGATGTCGCTTGACCTTAGCCGAGGTCTCTTTGCTGCTGGTCAACTCTACGTTGCGCTCAGCCGTGTGCGGTCGTTGAATGGACTGTTCCTCTCAAAGGATGTTATCCCACAATATGCTCACACAAGTCGTGAGATCATAGCATACGCCAGTGGCTACAACGACGAACAAGTCATCAACAACGAGATAGAAAGTGGCAAGGCTGTCTATGGTGCGCTGCAAAAGAACGACTACGATGAAGCTGCCAAGCAATACCTCATGTTGGTGTGCAAGAAAGTGCAGACTGGCGACATCAAAGAGGCAATGCAGCAGGCAAAGCGATACCTCGACACTCTAATCTGTGACGACGAGCTCATGGGATGCATCGAAAGTGTCCCTGAAGAACTGCTTGCATCAAGCCATTGGACATCAAAATTCCTTGCTGCTTTGCTAAGCCTCTATGCAGGTCAATACGGGCAAGCATTGGAATTTGCAGATGCTGTACTCGAAAACCACCGTTGCCAAGAGGCCCTCTACGTGAAGTCACGCGCTTTAGCCATGCTTGAGCGTTACACAGAGGCTGACGAAGTGAATGTACAGATGGGCGACGTTTTTGACATGGCAACGCCAGATGCCAAGGTTCTCTATATGATTGCCATGCTGAATGAGATGCAGATCGGAGACCCTGGGCTTGACCTGATGCGTAAACTTGTGGAAGCAAAGCCAAAATATGACAAAGGTATTCATGCGTTGCGTTTGCTGATGAAGCGGCACAATATCATGCTTGACTCTCCAAAAGAAAGCGAGCTGATAGAAGCCTTCAACTCAGACCTGTCAGAAGAAGACTTTGATGTCCAACTGAAAGAGTGCCGTTCTAAAGCTCCGAAGGCTGTCAGCTACCTGATTCAGAGGATTAAAAAACAAGAATTCAATGAAGCCTCATTTACCATTGCTGAAAAATGATATCGGGTGACCATCTAACTTTCGATGGGGCACTCATATATAGTGTCCCATCGAAAGTCCTCGTTCAGCCCAATTGCTCACACAGTTTATTTTACATCCTCTTACATCCTCCAATACGCTCCCCCGTACCTTACAGTTTGCCACTCCATTGCTACCTTCTTGCTATCGGCTTGCTTCAACCCAAATCGGTTATTAGGATGGCTATTTTCGTGGTTACTTTCATAACCGTTTGATAACAAACACTTTACAAATTGAATTTTCTAATGACTGCCATTAGAAAAACGAGCTTACAAGTGGCTTACTTTCAAGGCTTTACAAACTTAACCACGGATTTATGTACTTCTAACGACCGATTTGGGTTCAAGGAATATGGAAGGTATATTGAAGATATACGGAAGCTATACGCAAGGTATAGGGAAGGTACGTCCAAGGTACGTCCAAGGTATATGCAGGGTATATGTAAGCTATATGTAGGCTATATGTTAGCTATATGTAGGGTATAGCCAGATTAGGTGATGGGTAGACCCAAAACGGTCATTAGAAAAAATAAGTAGCAAAATGTAAGTTGGTTTAATTATTCAGAGTCAGTCATTAGCACTTTTTGCTTATATTTTATAGGCTCTGGATACTTATCTGAACATTAGTAAGGCAAAATTTCTAATGACCGATTTGGGGTAGATTATGGTGAAGTGAAGTAAGTCGATAGTAAGTCGATAGTAAGGGGGTAGTAAGGGGATAGCAAGGGGATAGCAAGACGAAAGGTTCGTCCAATATAGGTTATGGGTAAGTTGAAAATCGAGGATGTAAAATAATCTGGGAGAAGAGAAGAAAGTTGATAATCCCGAGCAGATAAATTGTCAATTGTGAATTATGAATTATGAATTGTGAATTATGAATTCTGAATAGACGAAGAGCACATTTTAAGGCGCGAACCGCTGTAAAATGTGCTCTTTTCTTCTTTTTTGTCAGTAAAGTGTATGGAAAAGTACAAAAAAAGTTTGTGCAGAATGTTTAAAATGCTATTTTTGCATAAAATTCAAGCTTTAAAACAAGTATTATGAGTTCAAAACAGAATCACAGTCATTCATTCTGGACATCTAAGCACAAGTGGGATTACTGCATCATCGGACTTAGATATTTCACTTCGCCATTCAGAGTCTACAAGTTGGCTCACGGCAAGGCTGAGGCTCACGAGCACGAGCATAAGATAATGCATGCCCTTAAACTGAAGCATATCGTGCATAGTCGCAGCAATCAGAATAACGGTTAAGGAAGAAGTTTTTTTACTTCTTCTTCCTTTCTTCCTCAATCTGTTGTCTTGATTTGCTCTGAGTAACGAGCCATACACCCGAGAATACCGCAACGATTGCTATAGCCTGACTCCAGCCAAATATTCCAAGTCCAACGGCAGCGCTTACAATGCACGAAACTGTTGGCTGAACGTAATTGTACATGCTCACAACGGTAGGGCGGAGCGATTTCTGTCCCTTCATCATAAGTATGTACGAGATGAATGTGGCTGCAAACACAACGTAGAAACATTCGGCCCATGTGGCGATGCCGATGCTTGCCCAGTCGAGTTGCGAGATGTTGCCGTATGATATCGGCAACGCAACGATTGTGGCATAAAGGAACATCCACTTCATGCAGGTTATGACCGTGTATTTGCTTATCAGTTTTCTGAATATAGCCAGATAACTTGCAAAACTCAGTTGTGCCAGAAGGCAGAGTATGTCGCCCGTAAGGTTACCGTCGCTGCTTGTTGCGCTGCTGCTTCCGATGATGAGAATGAGCGCGCCAACCACGCCAAGTCCCACGCCAAGAATCTTCTTTCCCGTGATAGGCTCTTTCATGAAGATAGCCGACAGTATGAGCGTGAAGATAGGCATCGTCGTAGTAACGATGCTCGCATTTATAGGCGATGTCTTCGATAGTCCCACGATGAAGCAGCATTGGTTGCATACAATGCTCAGCATGGCGGCGAAGAAGAACATAATCATGTCGCGTCGCTCAACCTTCTCTCTTTGTACAAACAGCGATGTTATCCAAAAGCATACGGCTGCTCCTGCCGTTCTGAAAAGAACCATGTCAAGGCCTGTTATCCCGTTTGCCATGGCTGCCTTGCCTATCGGCGCCATCAAGCCCCAAATAATGCCTGCCATCAACATGCAGGCATGACCTCTCCAATCTTTTTCCGAATTATCCATTTTTCTCAATTTTTTTGCAAAGTTACGGAAATATAATATATATTTGCAATAAATCCTAAATTAAAGTACAATGGAGAAGGTACAGGCTGAATATATTCAGCAAATCGAAATCTATTCGATGTGGGGACTCAAGCATATTGTTTGGAAACTGCGTCCCGATGTAAATATCCTGAGTGGCGTGAATGGTATAGGCAAGAGTACCATTCTAAACACCTCTGTCAGTTCTCTGTCCGAGATGAACGGCGAACTGCCGATGCCGCAGCATCCGGCGGTACACCTCACGTTCTATCCCGAGAACGCCACGTCTATCCGTTACGATGTGATACGCAGTTTCGACCGTCCGCTCATACACTTCGAACTGCTCGAGAAGATGATTGATCGCAAGGTGCATACCGAACTCGACTGGCAGTTGTACAACCTTCAGCGTCGCTATCTCGACTATCAGGTAAACATCGGAAACAAGATGATAGACATGCTGTCGTCCGACGATCCCGCGGAGCAGGCTAAGGCTTCGAGCCTGTCTGTGCCAAAGCGTATGTTTCAGGATATGATAGACGAGTTGTTCAAGGATACGCGCAAGAAGATAAACCGAAAGACAAACGAGATAACCTTCCTGTACGGCAAGGAATTGATATCGCCCTACAAACTGTCGAGCGGCGAGAAGCAGATACTTGTCATTCTCCTTACCGTGCTCATTCAGGACCAGCAGCGGTGCGTCCTCTTCATGGACGAGCCCGAGGTGAGCCTTCATGTAGAGTGGCAGCAGCAACTCATCTCGCTCATCCGCAAGCTGAACCCTAATGTGCAGATTATTCTTACCACCCATTCGCCTGCGGTGATAATGAATGGCTGGATTGATGCCGTCACCGAGGTGAGCGACATAACACAAGACATTTAAGTTATGGGAAAACGACTGACTGATAACCTTAGTTCACTTTACATCGGCGCGGCAAACAAGTTGAGGTCAAACAAGACGAGGCGTAAGATTGTGGCGTATGTAGAGAGTTATGATGATATATTGTTTTGGCGAACGGTGCTGAAGGCGCACGAAACCGACGAATATTATTTCGAGGTGATGCTGCCTTCGAAAACATCGTTGCAGCGTGGCAAGAAGGCAGCCTTGATGAATGTTCTGGGCGAGAGTCAGTTGGGCGAGAACATGGTTGCCTGCGTAGATGCCGACTACGACTACATGCTTCAGGGACGCACCCCTACATCGCGCATGATACTCGAGTCGCCATACGTCTTTCACACCTATGTCTATGCCATCGAGAATTACCAGTGCTGTGCTGAGAGCCTTCACGACGTGTGCGTAATGGTAACGCTCAACGACCACGAGGTTTTCAACTTTGTGGAGTTCATGAAGATTTATTCGCAGATAATCTATCCGCTGTTCATCTGGTCGGTATGGATTTACCGCTCAAACAGATACAAGGAGTTTCCGCTGATGGACTTTTGCGACGAGGTACGCATTGACGGCTTCAATATGTACAATCCCGAAAAGTGCATCGAGCGACTTCGCCATCGCGTAAACAAAAAGGTGGCTTTCATGCAGAAGCATTATCCAAATGCGCGCCACGACTTTGTTCCGCTGAAGGAAGAACTGGAGAAACTCGGCGTTCATCCCGAAAATACATATCTCTTTATTCAGGGACATTTCCTTATGAACAACGTAGTCATAAAGATTCTCGAACCTGTTTGTGCCATGCTGCGCCGCGAGCGTGAGAACGAGATTCGTCAGTCGAGCGGTCACGACAAGCAGAAGTACAACGAACTTACATGCTACGAGCGCAGCCTTGGAAGCGTAGACACCATGCTCCGAAAGAATACTCAGTTTGTTTCGCTGCCTATCTACAAAAAAATGAATGAAAAAATAGATACTTTTTTAACATTGGGAATGAAGAAAAATGTTATATTTGCAAGCGAATAACTGAATTTGACAAAGGCTACTGATATGAAATCACGACAGAATAACATAATACAAGAAATAACCCCGCTCGCAAACCGTGAATGTCTGTATATTGCCAAGAGAGTGAAAGACTATTTCACTTATCCAATACACAGCCACGTAGAGTTCGAGTTGAACCTTATTGTGAATGCACGCGGCGTTAAGCGCATAGTAGGCGACAGCTCGGAGGTTATTGGCAACTATGACCTTGTGCTCATAACGGGCGCAAACCTGGAACATGCTTGGGAACAGTACGAATGTAAGGGCAAGGATATGGAAGAAATAACCATTCAGTTTAACTGGGATTTCGAGAAAGACGATTTCTTCCTGCGCAATCAGTTCGACTCCATAAGGCAGATGATTATCGATGCCCGTGTAGGCTTGGCTTTCAAAGAGCCGACGGTGAGACGCGTCTATCCGCTTCTCGAAGACGTGGTTAACGAGACCGACCAGTTCCGCGCTCTCCTCAAGTTCCTCGAGGTGCTTTACATCATGTCGCAGAGCGATGATGCTTATCAACTCGCGTCGCCTTCGTTTGCCAACGTAGATGCCAAGTCGGACAGCCGGCGTATTCTGAAAGTTCAGTCGTATATCGATTCTCACTTCAAGGAAGAACTCCGCCTGCCTGTTCTTGCCAGCATGGTTAATATGACTCCAGTCAGTTTCAGCCGTTTCTTCAAACTCCGCACGGGGCGCAATGTGTCAGAATACATCATCGACATAAGGCTCGGACATGCTTCGCGAATGCTTGTCGATTCAACCGACTCCATTGCCGAGGTGTGCTACGGCTCTGGATTCAATAACCTCTCTAACTTCAACAGGATTTTCCGTAAGAAGAAAAAATGTTCGCCGAAGGAATTCCGCGAGCAATACCATAAGAAAAACAAAACAAAAACTAAAATTTAAGAATTCGAAAATTGTATGAAGAACACATGCTTTGTGGGATTCCTGTTGGGACTCCTATTGATGGCTTTGCCTTCATCGGCGCAGACAAATCCGTTTGTACGCGTTAAGGACGGTCAGTTTCTAAGAAACGACAAACCTTATTATTATGTAGGCACAAATTTCTGGTTTGGTGCAATCCTTGGTTCTGAAGGGCAGGGTGGCAATCGCTTGCGTCTGTGTCAGGAACTCGACTTTATGAAGAGCAAGGGCATAAACAACCTTCGCATTCTGGTCGGGGCAGACGGCTGCCGAAACGTTCCGTCGAAGGTTGAGCCAACGTTGCAGACGGCTGCGGGTGAGTATAACGATACTATTCTTGCCGGTCTCGACTTCCTTCTCGACGAGATGCACAAACGCGATATGGTCGCTGTCCTCTACCTCAACAACTCGTGGGAATGGAGCGGCGGCTATGGCTTCTATCTTGAGCAGGCAGGCGAGGGCAAAGCGCCGCTTCCTTCGGTTGACGGCTGGCCTGCGTATATGGATTTCGTCAAGAAATTTGCCCAGAGCAAGAAGGCACATCAGATATTCTATGATTATGTGAAGTTTATCGTTGGCAGAACAAATCGCTATAACGGCAGGAAATATGTTGACGACCCTACAATCATGTCGTGGCAGATTGGCAACGAGCCTCGCGCCTTCAGCGAGGATGCCAAGGTTAAGACAGCCTTTGCCAAGTGGATGGCGGAGACATCGGCTCTTATAAAAGGCATGGACGCCAACCACATGGTTTCTACGGGAAGCGAAGGACTTCACGGCTGCGAGTATGATGCCGCTCTTCTCGAAAAAATCCATGCCGACAAGAATATCGACTACATAAATTGTCATCTGTGGCCCTACAACTGGGGGTGGGCGCACGAGAAAACTCTTCTCGAGGACCTTGACAACAGTTGCAAGAAGGCTAAGGAGTATATAGACAAGCATCTTGTTCTGGCAAAGAAGTTGCAGAAGCCTCTTGTGATGGAGGAGTTTGGCTATCCTCGTGATGGTTTCCGTTTCGACAAGAATGCTTCGACAAAGGCGCGCGATGGCTTCTATAAGTATGTCTTCGGTCTGATTGTAGAGGATAGTCAGAACAAGGGGCTTTTTGCCGGCTGTAACTTCTGGGCTTGGGGCGGATTTGCCAATCCGCAGCATACTAACTGGAAGGTGGGCGATGACTATACCGGCGACCCGGCTCAGGAACAGCAGGGCTTGAACTCTGTCTTTGCATCGGATTATACTACGTTGCAGATAATTTCTGACATGGTTAACAGGTTTGGAAGATGAGTTTGCAATTGACAATTCAGAATTGACAATTCATAATTCAAAATTCAAAATTCATAATTCATAATTGATAGTTGACAATTGACAATTCACAATTCATAATTCAGAATTGCTTTCTTCTGCATACTTGTAGGCAATTCATGTCACTTAGTACTTAGTTCTGCCGAATCACAAATTCGGCAGAACCGCTCTGTTAAGTCGAATTTGCCGCTCGAACTCTGTTCGCTTGCTACCAAAGGGACGCAAGAATTCGACTTTGAAAAGAATAGGGAATTTGTCGCTCGACCTATGGTCGCTTGCTACCGAAGGGGCGCAAGAATTCCCACCGCTGAAAAGCGTCTGTTTTTGATGCGATATTTTGTCGCTTTGCGACAATGCGAATTGCAAATTCGGCAGAACCAGAGTGGAAATTTACAAATTTGACTGTGTGGCGCAAGAAGTGTTGGGTATATACATTTATGCTTAAAAAACTACAATTTGTGAAGCATTGCAGACGCTGAAAGCGTCTCCGCTCAATAACCGTAGGTCGAAACGACCTACGGTCTAAGACGCAAATTACGGCAAGCACTCTGAAGGAGTGCCCCGACTGACTCAATATGGGCGACAGCTTTTAAAGTCGATGATGGTAGTGTCATTTCTGTCCGCGGATCATACTGAAACTTCGTTATTTTTGAACTGTTATGCCTTCTTCATCTTTCTGAAATGTCATTTTATGGTGAAGAAAACTGTATCTTTTTCCATGATTTGGCAAGTAAGTATACACGCTGTAATCTTTTATAAATGCTTTTTTCGATATGTATGGTTTGTTAACATGTGTGTGTTTTGTTAACTTTTTGTTGATAAAGCAGATAAAATGTTATTTTTGTAAGTTGTTGAAAAATAAATATTTATAAAATATAGAAGAAAAATGAAAAATAATGCGAATTATTTGTAACATATTTTAAGTGGATTTTGAAAAATATTTTATAGTTTTGTATCGGAAATAAGAAGTAATTAAATAAAAAAATAGGGAAAGCATATTCTAATATCATTACATTTGAAGTTAATAATTATCGTGAGATATAATTTTGTGCTGTTATTTTGAATTCTCATATTGATTCTAAATTTACAGTTTACTATTATCAAAACTCAAAGGCTTTGCGTGGAGCAAGGTCATGGTGAAAAAATTACTGTTTATCTAAATTTTATAAGCCTTAAATAAAATTAAGAGCTTTTGGTTTTAAGTGGGTTATAGATTTTAATAATAGCCAAAAAATCATAAATGAACTAGTTTCCGCAAGAATGTTGAGTAAACTTTCTTGCGGTTTTGCTTTTTAGAACTATCTATTCACAGAAAAAGCTTTTTTGCTTCGATTTTACTTGTTGAATTGTCGTAAAACGTAATTTAGCACACTACTTAAACTGAAAGTCCAAAATGCTATATACTTGTAAAACAGGGTCATTTTGTTGAAATCGGTTCACACCTTATTGTATATAATAGATGCGCCATTTGCAATCTCGAAACAACAAAAAAACGCTTTTTTGCTCTGTTTGAACTCTTAAAAAATGTTAAAATGTTAAAATTTATCTTAACAAGCTAAAATAATTCCGTTTTTATTTGATGGTATAAAAAAAATACTTATTTTTGCCGATGTAATTCTATTGTAAATCTAAAGTAAGGTTGAGATGAAAAAAATACTTTTCACATTGGCGATGCTTATATTCTGCGCAACGGTTTTTGCTCAGAACTATAACTATACGAGTTTATATAGCCCTGCTAATAGTGTATATACTTCTTCGTCTTGCGATATCGATGCAGGAAAGGAGGCGTATTTTAAACCGACACAGAGTTCAACAGAGTATTCTGGCTTTAAGTTCAATCTGTCGGCTAAGGTCTCTGGCTTGCAGATTATCGTTTACAACAAGTCTAATCAGGTTGTGAATACAGTTACCATGCCTTCTACTGTAAGTAAGTTCGACGTATCTGTTGCTGCTGCTAATGGTGTAGTTGGTAAGATTGGACTGAAGAATACTGGCTCTTCAAAGGTTACTTTGAAGGCTCCTACCGTAATGTTCGTTAAGAGAAAGGTTAGTTCTAATGTGAAAGGTATCTTGTCATACTTCTCTATAGGAAATGCATATCCAGATGCGTCAACAGCAACAATTTCTGCTGCTCCTTCGGGAAGTACAGGTACAGTTACAGCAACCTTTGCTGCTGGTCAGGAGGTTGGATGGGGCGTGCCTCATGATATTTCTGCATTCAAGGCTTTTGTTGTTACGTTGGATGCAGCAGCAACAACAAAGTACATTGTTTCGCTTAATTATAAGAATGGTTCAAAGACTAGTAGCGATACATGCTGGATTTCAAAGGGAAAGACAACAGGTGTTGTGCGCATTACCTCTAACGACCGTGCATATCTTGAAAGTGTAAAGATTAAGGCTGAGGCTGCTGCAAGTGCAGTAAAAATCAAGGCTCCATTCTTGTTGTCAAATCAGACATTTACTGTTGCTGGCGGTCAGGTTACAGATGCAGGCATAGGTACTTCTTGGACTACTCCGGGCGAAGCAGGCGAATGTTCTCTCACCGAACTTTATGATTTGTCTGCACAGACAATGACAACTGCAACATATACTGTTCCGAATTCAACTTCACAGACTGTGGTTTGCGATTTCAACTTCAACGATCGCTTCTTCTTGTGGAATTACCCTACAAAGCGTAATTTCATGAAGGTTACAAATTCCACTTCGTCAAATGTGTTCTATTCAGTAGACTATGTAGTGGTTAAGTTTAAGGAAGCTTTGAGTCTTGGCTCTGACGACTATATCAGACTGAGTATTGCACCAAGTGCAACAATGACAGACTTCTGGTCAACTGAATCTACAGTCAGAAATGGTCAGGTAGTTGTTCTTGATGTTGCAAATGCAAAGAACTCAGCCGGTACAAAGATTACTCAGGTTCAGCGTTCAAGCGTTCAGTGGATTAAGTTGATGAAGCACTTGAAGGGTACTGGTATCACAGTTGTAGATGCATACTGTGTCTTGTCAAGTACTGGCTATCAGGGAGTTGATGAACTTGAGGCAGACGACCTTGAGGTTGTATCAACAGAGTTCTATTCTGTAAAGGGACAGAAACTTGAAGTTCCTTCACCAGAAGGTGTAACTTTGGTAAAGAAAACGTACTCAGACGGTTCTGTTAAAACCACGAAGGTTTACGGATGCCGATTCTGAGAAAAAAGAAAATTTGTTACTTGAGATTTAAAATAGAATAAGGCGAAGCGAATTTGTTTGTGAAAACAGATTCGCTTCTTTAGTTTATTTGTGCAATGATTAGATAAAATAGTACAATGCTACCAGATCTTTTTGTTCTACCTTTGCGTTATAACAAATACAAAACTATGATTGATAATATGAAAAGACTTATTTTGTCCTTACTCATGGCTTTTATCTGCACCTTATATATATGTGCACAGATAAGAGGCAAGGAAATTAGCGTAATGGTTACTCCTGACCGTGATAACTGGACTTATAAAACTGGTGAAACCGCTACGTTTACAATACAGGTTTACAAGGCGCAATGCCTGCTGAAGGGTGCTGTGATAGACTATGAGCAGGGCGAGGAAATGTATCCCGAAGTTACGAAAAATAATGTCACGTTGAAAGATGGAAAACTGGTATTGAGAGGCAAGCTTTCCAAGCCCGGATTCTATCGCGTGAAGGTGACGGCAAAGGTTAACGGAAGAAATTACGATGGAATGGCTACCGTAGCATATAGCCCCGAGAACATAAAGCCTTGTGCCGAGATGCCATCGGATTTTGATACCTTCTGGACTAATTCGCTGAAGGAAGCCCGAAATACTCCGCTTGAGCCTACGATGGTGCTGCTGCCAGAACGTTGTACAGAAAAGGTAAACGTCTATCAGGTAAGTTTCCATAATATCCGATGGGGCAGCAGAACGTACGGAATCTTGTGCGTGCCGAAGGCTGAAGGCAAATATCCGGCGTTGCTCAGAGTGCCGGGAGCTGGAATCAGGCCATATTACGGTGATGTGCAGACAGCCGAGAAAGGTGCAATAACGTTAGAGATTGGAATCCACGGCATACCTGTTACTTATACGCAAGACTATTACGATAAACTTTTCAAAGGTGCTTTGTATAACTATTGGGAGAGCAACAGCGACGATCGCGATGCCTTCTATTACAAAAGAGTCTTTGTCGGTGCTGTAAGGGCAGTCGATTTTATCTGCTCTCTGCCTCAGTTCAATGGCAAGCAACTCGGCGTGTCTGGTTCGAGTCAGGGCGGTATGTTGTCTTTCGTTACGGCGGCTCTCGACAGTAGAGTTACATTCTATGCCGTTGTCCATCCGGCAATGTGCGACCATACTGCATCGTTGAAGAAGCAGCCATGCGGTTGGCCACATTATTTCTACGGAAAGAAGGCCGATGACAAGAAAGTGACTGTAAGCCTTTATTACGACGGAATAAACTTTGTTCGCAGAATAAAAGTGCCGGGATGGTTCTCGTTTGGCTATAATGATGATGTTGTTGCGCCAACATCTATGTATGCAGCATATAATACCGTTTCTGCCCCTAAAGAGTTCAAGCCTTATTTGCAGACTGGTCATTATTGGTATCAGGAGCAGTATGATGAATGGAATGAATGGATGTGGAAACAGATGGATTTGTAGAAATTAACGTTCGTTTTTTGCTAACTGAACTTTACATTATGCAAAAGTTGTAAATGTTAAATATTCTTAATGATAGAATAGTTCAAAAAAACGAAAAAATAGTATTATTGTTGTATGTACTTAATGTATATTTTTGTAATAGAAGTAAAAGAGAATAGCCATTAATTTAATAAACCAGAGATTAACAAAAAAGGTTATAAACCTTTAATTTAGTACAGTAGATATGGATTTAATTACTAGAAAACAAGCGCTAATAGCAGGAGCATGTATTGCCTTCTTGCTGGGCGGTACTCCTGTGCAAGTATTCGCCTCTAATGCTTCAGTACCTGTTGAAGCAAGCGCACCGACACAGAAAGTCGTGGGTACTGTAGTTGATCAGAGTGGTGACCCGATTATCGGCGCAAACGTGCTGGTAAAAGGTACACAGAATGGTACAATTACAGATTTTGACGGACACTTTACTATTGAAGCGCCAAAGGGAGCAACACTTGTTGTCTCTTACATTGGCTATCTTCAGCAGGAAGTGAAAGTTACCGGCGACAATTTGAAAATTCAGTTAGCAGAGGACTCTAAGAGCCTCGAAGAAGTTGTGGTAGTTGGTTACGGTGTTCAGAAGAAGAAACTCGTAACTGGCGCAACTGTTCAGGTGAAGGGAGATGAAATTGCTAAGATGAACACTACAAATGCTTTGACTGCAATGCAGAGTTCAACACCGGGTGTTCAGATTACTCAGGCTTCTTCACAGCCGGGTAAGGGATTCAAGGTTAATATTCGCGGTATGGGTACTATCAATGGTGCATCTCCTTTGTTGGTTATAGATGGAGTTCTGAGTGGTACTGCCGATGATGGATTGAACGGCTTGAATCCTAATGATATTGAGAGCATTGATGTATTGAAAGATGCTGCATCGGCAGCCATCTATGGTGCTCATGCTGCCAATGGCGTTATCTTGGTAACAACAAAGCAGGGTAAGGCTGGTAAATTGTCTATTCAGTATGACGGACATGTGGGTTGGAGTAATGCTTATAAGCGACCTGCAACTTTGAACGCGAAGCAGTACATGCAGATTATTGACGAGGTGAACTTTGGTGCGACAGGCACAAAAACCGACTGGTCGAAGCTTGTGCCGCAGGCAATCTTGGATAAGGTCAATGCTGGTTGGGAAGGTACAGACTGGTTTGATGAATATGCAAACAAGAATGCTGTTCAGACAAGCCATGCTTTGAGTATTACCGGTGGTAACGATCGCTCAAAGTTCTCAATGAGTCTGAACTACAGTTATAATAACGGTATAATGGGTGGTGCTATGGCATCAAACTACCAGCGTTATGGCGGTCGTATCAATTCTGAGCATGTTCTCCTTAGAGGTAAACATGATATTATAACTATAGGTGAGAACCTTTCTTATGGGTATCATAAGAGTCACGATTTGGCAGAAGGCAACGGCTATTTTAACATCATGCAGAATGCATATATTGCCTCTCCGCTTGTGCAGCCGTTTAACGAGGATGGTTCTCTTGCAAGTTACAGAGAAAACGGAGCAGGATACAGTTCTATGATATATACAAATCCATTGAACGGATTGTATAATGGTGAGTACAATGCTATTAACAAGAGTCGTGATTTTAATGTAGGAGCAACATTCTATTGGATTATTGAGCCTATTAAGGGCTTGAGATACAGAGGACAGGTTAACACCGGATATGGTGCAAGCAATACACGTAGCGCTTCACAGCCATACAGTAGTAGCAATACAAATGCTACTAATACATACGGTTTGCAGTATTATATGAATGAGAGTAGTAGTATTTCTGTTAATAATACAATTAGTTATGAATTGCCAAAATTCAATGGTCACGCAATCGATTTGATGGTTGGTCAGGAATACAGCCAGAAATTGTGGAATAACAGTCTGAATACCACGCACTCTATTGGTGCAGAAAGTGCAAATTCTTTGCTTACAAAAGGCTTCTCTTATAATTTGCCAGTAAACTATGGTGGTAGCGCAACCATTAAATATAATGGTTCTGCTGATGCCGAGTATGCAGAAGCAGCATTCTTTGGTCGTGTGAACTATAACTATAAAGAGAAGTATATGGCAACATTCATCTTGCGCCATGATGGTACTTCTAATTTTGCCAACGGACATCGTTGGGGTACATTCCCTTCTGTTTCTGGTGGTTGGGTTGTGACAAACGAGAGTTTTATGGAGCCAATACAGGATGTTATGGATTTCTTTAAGATTAGAGCATCTTGGGGACAGAACGGAAACTGTAATGTACCTGAGTTTAGCTATGTTGCAAACATAAAGTATTCTCCTACAGATTATGCCGACTATGGCTATAAGTTCGGTAGCAGTAATGAACAGACTGTCAGCCCAACAGGATGGACTCCTGGTGCATATACTGATAACATGCCAAATGAAGACCTTACATGGGAGACTTCAGAGCAGATAAATATCGGTTTTGATGCCAGATTCTTGAATAGCCGTTTGGGGGTTAACTTTGACTATTATGTTAAGACTACAAAAGACTGGTTGATTTGTCCTACTCCAAAGGCGTTCGCAGGAACTCCTAACGGAAAGTGGCTGAATGGTGGTGATGTTAGAAACTCAGGTGTTGAGTTGGCATTATCATGGAATGACAAGATTGGTTCTGACTTCAATTATCATGCAAACGTTAATATTGGTACAAATCGTAACCGTGTAACATACTTGGCAACAGATGGTGGCAGAATCGACGGTTATACAAGTGCCTTGTTCCAGAACTCAGATTATATCAGCCGTGTAGAGGTTGGTCATGCTATTGGCTACTTCTATGGTATGGATTACGATGGAATATGGCAGAATCAAGCTCAGATAGACGAGGCACGTGCTGCAGGAAAGGCAGTTCTTGATAACGCACAGCCTGGTGATATGATTTGGGTTGACTATAATGGTGACGGTAAGATTAATTATGACGAAGATCGTCATGATATTGGTAACCCTCATCCAAATGTGACTCTCGGTCTTGCATTTGGCTTCGACTACAAGGGCTTTGACTTTAATATCGCAGGTTCAGGTGCATTTGGACAGCAGGTTATGCAGTGCTATCGTACGGCACTCCTTGCCAATCAGTATCAGAACTATACAGAGCAGGTATTCGACCGTTGGCATGGAGAGGGCACAAGCAATACCCAGCCACGTTTGACAGTTGGTTCTATCAACGACCAGTGGGTTTCTACTCGCTATATGCAGAATGCTGATTTCTTTAAGATTCAGAACGTTACTGTTGGTTACGATTTCAAGAAACTTCTTAAGACGTGTCCATTTGGTCAGTTGCGAGTTTATTTCCAAGCACAGAATCTGTATACCTTTACCGGATATAAGGGTGTAGATCCAGAAGTCGGTTCAAATGGTGGAAAAGATTCTTGGGCAAGTGGCATTGATGTAGGTTTGTACCCATCTGCTCGTACTTACTTGTTTGGTGTTAGTGTCAAGTTCTAAAAATTAACTTGTTAATAAGAAAGTAATATGAAAAAAATATTATCGTTGGCTATCGCGGCAGCTGTTGCTTTGTCTTCATGCAACAGTATGCTTGATACCGAGAATTATACAGGTGCAAATACTGCAAACTTTCCTGCGCAGGCTTCTGACTTGAATGCCGAATTGTCTGCATTGTATTCAGTATTGAATCAGTATTGCAACGATCCTTTGCAGACTCCATATTTAGTCTACAATATTATGTCTGATGATTGTAATGGTGCAGGTGGTACTGGTGACGTTGAGGCTCATGCTATCGGTCATTTGATGAAGAATAAAGACGCTTTGTATGACGGCGCATTCAAGGCGACTTATGTAGGTGTTGCGCGTGCAAATGCCATAATCTATTCGGTTGACGCATTCGACTGGACTGGAAAGGAAACAATGAGAAACCAGCTTCTTGGTGAGGCTTACTTTATGAGAGGACTGTTCTACCTTTGGGGAACACAGTTCTGGGGCGACATTCCTGCTTATTGGGCTGCTGCTGCTCCTGATCCATGTCCGCAGCAGAGTGCCGAGGACGTTATTTATCCGCATATCCTTGCCGATTTTTATAGTGCATATCAGCTTATGTCGTATGGCTATACAACTCAAGGTGACGGACATGCTACAAAGGGTACTGCTGCTGGCTATCTTGCCCGTGCGTATATGTTCTATCAAGGTTTCTACAAGAAGCAGGGTGAACTTGCAAAGGCTTCATGTCCAGATGTTAAAATGCTTGACCTTGACGAAGGCATCAAGTCAAAAGCAACAAACGAGACATTGACAAAGAGTATGGTGACAGACGCTTTGAAGGATGCGGTTGCTAATGGCGGTTATGAGCTGGTAGAAGATTTCCGTTTGTTGTGGCAGTACACAAATCAATATACGGTAGGAGATTACAAGTTTACAGAAGATTTGGCTAAGGCTGGCAAATCGTGGGCTGGAAATGGAAACAAGGAAGAAGTGTTCCAGATACAATTTGGTAACTTTGCTTCATGGAACGGAACTGTATCAATGGGTTATACAAACATGAGCTCATTGTATTGTTCATTGCGTTGCGATGAAGGTACTGGTATTGTAAGCGGTGCTAACATTTCGAATGGTGGCATTGAAACTTTCCCATTTGCTCAGGGCTGGGGACAAGGCACAATAAATGCTGGTCTTTGGGATGACTGGTCAAATTCAGATCCTCGTAAGGCTGCAACTATTCTTAACGTACAGGATGAGCTTGCTGATTTTGCGTTCGCTTCATCTTGTTCGGAAGATGCAGGTTTGTACAACAAAAAATTGATGGCTGTTACAACCAAGACAACTGCTGGTAACGATAAAACTTCTGGACCTTATATTTGGTGGGGTGTTGTTCGCGAAGAGGCAGAACAGACTCAAAATAATGGTAACAGTATGCAGGGCGACCATTATGGAGATATAGTACTGATGCGTTATTCTGACATCCTTCTTATGCTTACTGAGCTTACTGGCGATGTAAGCTATCAGAACAAGGTTCGTGCCCGTGCTGGCTTGAAGGAGACAACATACTCATGGGAAGGCATTCAGGACGAACGTCGTTTTGAGTTTGCCGGTGAAGGCTTGCGTTTCAACGATCTGCGTCGTTGGTCTGGCAAGGGTGGCGGTGAAAACTGTATAGCAGCAAAGGCTCTTCAGAAACAGGAGGGTACAAGAGTAAACTATACAGGCAGATGGACTGTTATGAAACATGCTGTTTCTTCATGGGCTAAGAGATATGCAGAGACTGACGGTTTCTTGATGATTCCACCATCACAGATTAACATTGTTGGTGATGAAACCGTTTTGAAGCAGAATGCAGGCTGGACATCGGATGTTGCTGATGCAAATATGTCTGGTACTCCTGTTTATTAATTAATCATCTAAGACACTACGGAAATGAAAAGAATATTATTTAGTATGATAGTCGCTGCAAGTGTGCTGACATCTTGTGATCCAGTAAGAGACAGTCAGGACTTTAGCCCTAACGACTATACAGCAGAGCAGATTGGCAATAGTGTGACCTTAAAGGTATATAAGGACAAGGAATGTACTCAGGAGGCTGGTCCGGGTGAGGGTAACTGGGTTAAGTATTCAACTTCTCCAAGTACTATAGTTTCAATCTACAACATAAAGGCTGGCGAACAGAATGTGCTTGCCACAGGTACCGACGGAGTATTTAATCTTGCACCGAGTCGTGGCTCAAGTAACGATCAGACTTTGTACATCAGAACTTATAATTCTGATGGAAAGGAGATTGTTGCCGAGAAATCGGTAAATGTATGGGTACAGACTGAACTTCCACAAGAAATTCTATATCTTTGCTCTGATGATGAGGAGAAGGCATGGACTTGGGACTGTTCTACAGCTGGAGCATGCTGGGGTAATATGGGTAATCCTTCGTGGTCAACCCCTGATAAGATTTTTGCTTCTGGCGATGCCAAGTGGTGGGGTGTTGAAACTCCAGAGGGATTGCTTACTCAGCTTAATCATTCGGATACAGGAAATGCAACAGGCGAAGAGTCTGAGGATGCTTACATGGTGTTTAGTAATCTTGATGGTAAGGTTCATGTTTACAACGCTGAAGGTAAGGAGATCCGTACAGGTAAGTGGTCTATAGATATGACTCCTACTGCTACAGCTGTAGGTACTCTTACAACTGATGCAGGCTCAATACTGTTCCCATTCTCGATAAATACAGGTGGTCAGAAGCCAACAACGTTCCAGATTGCTGGTCTTGATGCAAACCATTTGGTACTGATGGATCATGGTGGTCATACTGCTGATAATCCGGATGAGCATACATACTGGAGATTTAAGAACAAGTCTGACTGGCAGGGAGCTTTGCACGCTTATTCAAGCAGAGCATGGACTTGGGATTGCACTTCTGTAGAAGAATGTTGGGGTAATATGGGTAATCCTTCATGGTCAACTCCTGATAAAATCTTCAAGTCTGGTGATGCCAAGTGGTGGGGCGTTAAGAGTCCAGAGGAGCTGCTTACACAGCTTAATCACTCAGATACAGGCGAGGCTACAGGCGAAGAATCTGCTGATGCGTATATGGTATTTGATGTAAATGGTTCTGTTAAGTGCTATGATGGCAATGGCAAGGAGATTCGTTCTGGTAAGTATGAGGTTTCAATGACTCCATCTGCTACTAATGTTGGAACAATGACAACAACCGAGGGAGCTATCTTGTTCCCATTCTCAATCAATACGGGCGGTAAGAAGCCAACGACATTCCAGATTGCTGGTATTGACGGTGACAGAATGGTTTTGATGGATCATGGTGGTCATACTGCTGATAATCCTGATGAACATACGTTCTGGAGATTTAAGGCTAAATAATTTTATAAACTTAGATAATGGGCAAAGGCTGTTATTTGTACAGTCTTTGCCTTTATATAAAAACGATGTAAAAAGACCAAGTGTCGGGTATTTTTTCGCTCGTAAACCTTGGTGTAATTTAATTGTGATGATGAGAAACTTCGTATTTTTTATTTTGTTTGTTTGCTGCTTAGCGGCTTGTAACAACGAAAAGAAAGATTCCAAATATATAATAAGTGGCAATGTTGCTTATGCTGGTATAAAAATGGATAGCGTATGGGTGTATCTGGAATCTGTAACAACAAACGGAAAGGAACGTTTTAAAGATTCTGTAAGGCTCGTAAATGGCAGTTTCGTGTTTACGGGTAATAAGGAAAGGCTTGCGTCTATACATTTGCCAAGGGCATATCGTTACCTTTATCAAGAACTGTTAGTTGTTACGGAAAACGGAAATATTCATGTTTCTATCGACGAAAAAAGCGCAGGCTTTGGTACTCCTCAGAATGACTCTTTGCAATTGTGGAAAAATATAACAGAGCAATTTCATGAGTCGTTAAAGGGGGTGCATGATAGCGAACAAAGAAAATATCTGTACGACAAATATGTGGAGCGTACAATAAGTATGGGGCATAACATTGGTGACGATACAACTTTGGGTAAATTTTTATTGGGAATGTATCATAAATAAATAGTTAATGTGCTGTCTGTAATGAGTGTAAAAACGGTAATAAACTCCTTTCGGGTTTAATGCGCCATTTCATTATGGAAAGTGCAGTTTCCCTTGCGTCAGATGGAGCGCTCCTTTAGAGTGTTTGTTGTTGATGTTTTCTTTCCGCAGGTCGTTTCGACTTACGGTTATTAACAGAAAACACCTTCAGCGTATGTGTTGGCAGCGTTGGTATTTACGGACTATTTTTTTCAGTGGTGGGAGTTCTGGCGTCCCTCTGGTAGCAAGCGACCATAGGTTGAGCGATAAATTCCCAATTTAGCCTAACCCGAATTCGGAAATTCGGCTAAACAGAGTCCCTTCGGTGGCATACGAATAGAATTCGAACGTGAGAAATCAGTTTGACATAGAACGTTTTCCTTTCGGAAATAAAATCGACAAAATCCATATATATTAGTGTTATCGTTAACAGTACAAAGATGAATTAAACCCAAATCGGTCATTAGAAATTTGGCATGTCTATTTTTCTAATGACCGCCATTAGAAAATATCGGTTGTATTAGGCTATCCTTCAATAATTTACTACCTTTACCACGCAGAAAAACATAAG
>Ga0256407_10000918_pt1 | contig 66410 bp, 64 predicted proteins | sample RumenRJG_04DNA_FD_193489 | JGI IMG/M metagenome (GOLD analysis project Ga0256407, IMG submission 193489) | Bovine rumen microbial communities from Lethbridge, Alberta, Canada - RJG_04 | ecosystem: Host-associated > Mammals > Digestive system > Stomach > Rumen | place: Canada: Alberta... | reverse complement strand
TGAGTAGTTCCCGTCAGCCAGCGCGGCGTTCACGGGGCAGACTGGAGAATGCTATGATCGCGGGTCAGGTCAGGCTAATCCCATAACTTTTGTGATTGACCCAAAAAAATCATCTTGAAAAGAAATCCGCTTGTTCACTCCGTTGATAACTCCCTTTCTTCGTGGTACACTATACTGACTGAAAAAGGAGGTACTAATGGACAAGACTGGCATTGATAAGCTGAGCTTCAGCCCGACTATCGATACTAAGCTGCTGAGGGATGCGGGGATCGGTCTCTCTTCTACATACACCATATTGCCCGGTTTTTGCGATGTGCATGTGCACTTCAGAGAACCGGGTTTTTCTTATAAAGAAACAATAGCGACAGGCTCAAAGGCGGCCGCGCACGGAGGCTATACTGCCGTATGCACCATGCCTAATCTGGCACCGGTGTCGGATTCAGTTGAGCACCTAGGGATGCAGCAAAGCATCATAGACCGCGACGCGTGCATACACGTTTATCCGTATGCGGCGATCACCGTCGGCCAGAAGGGTGAGCAGCTGGCAGATCTCGACGGCATGGCAGACAGCTGCATCTCATTCTCGGATGACGGGCACGGAGTGCAGTCCGACGAAATGATGAGAGAAGCGATGGAGAAGGCAAAGTCGCTTGGAAAGATCATCACGGCCCACTGCGAGGTGAACAGTCTGCTTCACGGCGGTTACATACACGATGGGAAGTACGCGGCTGAGCACGGGCACAGGGGCATTTGCTCAGAGTCAGAGTGGCGACAGATAGAACGCGATCTTAAACTGGCAGATGAGACGGGCTGCGCGTATCATGTCTGCCACATATCCACAAAGGAGAGCGTCAGCATCATCAGAGACGCAAAGAAGAGCGGAGTGGACGTCACATGCGAGACTGGTCCTCACTATCTGCTTCTCGATGACAGCATGCTTATGGAAGACGGCAAGTGGAAGATGAATCCGCCGCTTCGCGACGCTTCAGACAGGGAAGCACTGCTTGAGGGCATCACCGACGGCACGATCGACTGCATAGCGACAGACCACGCACCTCACTCGGCTGAAGAGAAATCGAGGGGGCTCGAGAAGTCGGCCTTCGGCATCGTAGGTATCGAGACGGCATTCCCGCTTGTATATACCTATCTGGTGATGCCGGGCATCATCACAATGGAAAAGCTTGAGCAGCTTCTCGTATACAATCCGCGAAGACGCTTCGGGATCCCTCTGGGCAATGATTACTCGGTATGGGACCTCACCGAGGAGTGGAGCATAGAGAAGGAAGAATTCCTTTCGATGGGAAAGGCCACGCCATTTGAGGGATGGAGAGTGATGGGCCGAAATTACCTTACGGTATGCGGCGGAAAGATAGCTTACAATGTAATGACTGATCGGTAGAAAACTGAAAAAGGGGAGAATAAATGGCAAAAAGAGAAGACATCAAAAAAGTACTTATTATCGGAAGCGGCCCGATCGTTATCGGACAGGCTGCGGAATTTGATTATGCGGGCACACAGGCCTGCCTGGCACTCAAGGAGGAAGGGTATGAGGTAATACTCTGCAATTCCAATCCGGCAACGATCATGACCGACACTTCGATCGCGGATAAGGTGTACATGGAGCCTCTGACCCTGGAATACGTAGCGAAGATCCTCAGATATGAGAGACCTGACGCCATAGTGCCGGGAATCGGAGGGCAGACGGGACTCAATCTGGCGATGCAGCTCGACCGCAAGGGCGTGCTCAACGAGTGCGGCGTAAAGCTTCTCGGAACACCGGCAAATTCCATAGAAAGGGCCGAAGACAGAGAGCTCTTCAAGGAGATGTGCGAGTCCATCGGAGAGCCTGTAATACCAAGCGAGATCACATACAGCATAGATGAAGCAAAGAAGGCCGCGCAGGACATCGGCTATCCGGTAGTTCTCAGACCTGCGTTCACACTGGGCGGCACGGGCGGAGGCTTCGCGAACAACGAGAAGGAGCTCGAGGATATCGCGATCAACGCCTTCAATCTTTCACCTGTCCACCAGGTGCTGATCGAGAAGTCGGTCAAGGGCTATAAAGAGATAGAATTCGAGGTAATGCGCGACGGCACCGACAGGGCCATCACCATTTGCGGAATGGAGAACGTCGACCCGGTCGGAGTGCATACCGGAGACTCCATCGTCGTAGCGCCTATACTGTCGCTGAACGACCACGACCTTAAGATGCTCAACGAGTCCGCGATCAAGATAATCCGCGAGCTCAAAATAGAGGGCGGATGCAATGTTCAGTTTGCGCTGCATCCTGAGACGAGCGAGTACTTCCTGATTGAAGTCAACCCGCGAGTTTCGAGATCGTCCGCTCTGGCGTCGAAGGCATCCGGCTATCCTATCGCGAGAGTCACCGCGAAGATAGCTCTCGGAATGACACTCGACGAGATAGAGGTAGCAGGAGGACTGGCTTCAACAGAACCGAGCCTCGACTATATAGTAGCGAAATTCCCGAGATTCCCGTTCGACAAGTTCAGCGACGCCACTAATGTGCTGGGCACGCAGATGAAGGCAACGGGAGAGGTAATGGGCATTGGCTCAACGCTTACTGAGAGCTTCCTCAAGTCCATAAGGTCGCTCGAGACAGGCGTCTGCCATCTGCATCTTGCCAAGTTCGACGGCATGAGCCGCAACAGCCTGATGGAATACATCTCGGAATTCAAGGACGACAACATGTACGCGATAGCCGAGCTTCTGAGGCGCGGCATCAGCGTGAAAGAGATACATAAAGCTACGATGATCACGGAGCTTTTCCTTGAAGCCTTCAGATCCATAATCGATATGGAGAAGACTCTCCGGGAGCGCGTAAACGATGTAAAAACTCTCGCGGCTGCCAAGGTGATGGGATTCTCGGATAAGGAGATCTCCATACTCTGGAATCTGAGCGAGAAAGAGGTATATCAGAAGAGAAAGGATAACGGCATAACTCCTGTCTTCAGGATGGTAGATACTCTCCATACAGGCAAGTACATCGCTTATTTGTACTCTTCATATACAGGGAAGAACGAATCCAGACTTTCCGACAAGAAAAAGATAGTAGTGCTTGGCGCAGGCCCTATAAGGATAGGTCAGGGCGTTGAGTTCGACTATTCCACCGTGCATGCGGTTCAGACGATAAGGCGCGCCGGATACGAAGCCATCATCATCAACAACAATCCTGAGACCGTGTCGACGGATTACACGACTGCGGACAAGCTGTACTTTGAGCCGCTCACAGCTGAGGATGTAATGGCCATCATCGATTTCGAGCAGCCTGAGGGCGTCATAGCAACGCTCGGCGGGCAGACGGCGATAAATCTTGCAGAGCCTCTCATGGAGAGAGGAGTGAAGCTCATAGGTACGGACTGCGAAGCCATCGACAGGGCTGAGAACAGAGACAGATTTGAAAAGGTTCTTGATGAGCTGGGCATCCCTCAGCCGCCGGGGCACGCGGTCACCAAGATCGAAGACGGCGTGAAGGCTGCTGAAGATATAGGCTATCCTGTACTTGTAAGGCCGTCGTTCGTTCTGGGCGGAAGGGCCATGCAGATAGTCAGCAACGAAGATCAGCTGAGGCAGTATCTCAAGACTGCTGTAGAGATAGACGAGGACAAGCCTGTACTCGTAGATAAATACATACTGGGCAAGGAAGTCGAGGTGGACGCAGTCTGCGACGGACGCGACGTGTTTGTGCCGGGCATAATGGAGCTCGTTGAAAGAACGGGAGTACACTCCGGCGACTCCATCTCGGTCTATCCGACCTTCTCGATAAGCAACAAGGTAAAGGGCAAGATCCTTCAGTACGCCAAGAAGCTCGGCCCGGGGATCGGCATAATCGGACTCTATAATATCCAGTTCATCGTGGATCAGAATGAGGAAGTTTATATAATCGAAGTAAATCCGAGATCGTCAAGAACAGTACCGTTCCTGTCAAAGTCAACGGGATACAGCCTGGCCGACATAGCGACAGAGGTGATGCTCGGAAAGTCTCTCAAGGAGCAGGGGATATTCGACCTTTATCCTGAAGAGAAGAAGAGATATTACGTAAAGGTGCCGGTCTTCAGCTCCAACAAGATAAAGGGACTCGATTCCTATCTGTCGCCTGAGATGAAATCCACAGGTGAGGCGATAGGATACGACAACAAGCTCAACAGAGCTCTGTACAAGGCCCTCACAGCTTCAGGCACAAAGCTGCGCAATTACGGCACTGTCTTTGCGACGCTTGCCGGAGATGACAAGGCAGAGGCGCTTCCGCTGATCCGCAGATTCTATAATCTCGGATTCAATATAGTGGGCACACCGGGCACTGCGAAATTCCTCAAGGCGAACGGAATAAAGACAAAGGAGCTCAAAAAGATAAGCGAAGGCTCCAACGAGATACTCGATGCAATAAGAATGGGTCACATCGCGTATATCATCAACACCCGCAAGGTGGGCGACCACGTTACGGCGAATGACGGAGCGCTGATAAGGCAGTGCGCGAGCGAAAACAATGCTACGCTGTTCACCTCGCTCGACACCGTCAGCGTGCTCCTCGATGTACTTGAAGAAACAACACAGACCATATCGACGATAGACGCTTAGGATACCGGATAAATGAAACAGGGATTTTTTACGATCGAAGAGAACAGAAAGCTCACTCCTACCACCTGGCTCATGCGCATGAGCGGTGATACGAGCGGAGTAAGGGCGCCGGGACAGTTCATCAACATAAAGCTCAACGGACACTTTCTGCGCCGTCCGATAAGCATCTGTGATGCGCGCAGGGACGGGCTGACCATCATCTACAAGGTGCTCGGGCACGGGACTGAGGAGATGACATGCCTGACTCCGGGAGCAGAGCTCGATGTGCTGACAGGGCTCGGCAACGGCTATGATATAAGCGCAGCCGGAGAACGTCCTCTGCTCATCGGCGGAGGCGTAGGCATACCGCCGCTTTATCTGCTGGCACGCTGCCTTGCTGAGGCCAATGTCACAGTGATCCTCGGATTCAACAGCGGTGAGGAGATGTACTTCGTTGATGAATTCAAGAAGCTTGGTGCGAGGGTGATAGTCGCGACAGCTGACGGAAGCAGCGGCGTGCGCGGTTTTGTTACTGACGCGTTCAGGGAGCTTATTAACAGCGGAGAGACTTTCACGCACTTCTATACATGCGGACCTGAGCCTATGCTGAAGGCTGTATACGACAAGGTATATGAAAAGGCGGGGATAAGCGGACAGATGAGCTTTGAGGAGCGCATGGGCTGCGGTTTCGGCGCCTGCATGGGCTGCAGCACAAAGACAAAAAACGGATATAAGCGCATCTGTAAGGAAGGGCCGGTGCTCAAAGCGGAGGAGGTACTATGGTAGATACAAGAGTCGATCTTTGCGGCATCACCCTGGACAATCCTGTGATGCCGGCGTCGGGCACGTTCGGATACGGGTATGAGTTTGCCGAGCTCTATGACATAAACTGCCTGGGGACTTTCTCTTTCAAGGGCACGACTCTCGATCCGAGATTCGGGAATGATACTCCGCGCATAGCGGAATGCCCGTCGGGCATGCTGAATTCGGTAGGCCTGCAGAACCCGGGTGTGAACGACGTCATCAGGGAGGAGCTCCCAAAGCTGGAGAGAGTTTTCCATAAGCCTGTCATGGCCAATGTCAGCGGCTTTTCTACAGATGAGTACGCTGAGGTAGTGAAGCGCTTTGACAGATCAGCTGTGGCGGACATGATAGGCTGGTATGAGGTAAACATCAGCTGTCCTAACGTGCACGGAGGCGGAATGAGCTTCGGCACGGATCCGAAGATGGCTGCTGAAGTCGTAAAAGCCGTACGCTGGATGACAGACAAGCCTATAATCATGAAGCTGTCGCCTAATGTGACAGATATTACAGAGATCGCGAGAGCCTGTGAAACTGAGGGAGCTGACGGGATCAGCCTCATAAACACGCTCATGGGAATGAGGTTCGACCTTAAGACACGCAAACCGCTGCTTGCGAATGTGACCGGCGGACTGTCGGGCCCGGCGGTGTTCCCTGTGGCTCTTCGCATGGTCTATCAGACGGCAAAGGCGGTAAAGATACCGGTGATAGGAATGGGAGGAGTATCATCGGCAGAAGACGTTCTCGAGATGATGGCAGCGGGAGCAGCTGCCGTGGAGGTAGGAGCTGCCAATCTTGTGGATCCGTATGCTTCCCGCAATATCGTGCGTGAGCTGCCTGAAGCGATGAAAAAGTACGGAATCGACAGTTTTGCCGTATAACTGTATAATAGCTATATAGGGAGATTGATATTTTAGTTCAGAGAGGTGAGATATGGCTACTGAGAGGGATGTAATAATTGCCTGTGACTTTAAAAGTGCTGATGAGACGATCAAATTCCTTGACAAGCTCACAAGGATAAGAGATGAAGTCGTCAGCTGCGACGATATCAGCATCGGAGCAGGCAGACCATATGTCAAGATCGGCATGGAGCTTTTCTATGCCGAGGGACCTGAAATGATAAAGCTGCTGAAGGACAGGGGACACAAGGTGTTCCTCGACCTCAAGCTCCATGACATTCCGAACACCGTTAAAAAGTCCATGCAGGTGCTTGGCGAATACGGTGTAGACATGGTGAATGTACATGCGGCTGGAGGCATCGCGATGATGAAGGCTGCGAAGGAGGGGCTTATGCTCGGAGCCGCGAGATATGCGGACAAGCCTAAGCTGATCGCTGTTACTCAGCTGACATCTACAGATGAGGAGACCCTCCACAACGAGCTTCTGATCGGCAAGCCTATGAATGAGGTAGTAAGACAGTACGCTCTCAATGCAAAGACGGCAGGGCTCGACGGAGTAGTGTGCTCAGCTTTCGAAGCAGCTGAGATCCACGAAGCCTGCGGGGCGGACTTCCTTACCGTTACACCTGGCATAAGGTTCAAAGATAACGCGGCTGATGATCAGAGGCGCGTAATGTCACCTGCCCAGGCAAAGGAAGCCGGTTCGGACTTCATCGTGGTGGGAAGACCTGTCACGGCTGCGGAGAAACCGATAGAGGCATACACAAGATGCAAGAATGAATTTATTTAAAGGATAAATGCAAAATGGATAAAAACACTGATATCAAAAGACTTATCGCCAACGATCTTCTCGGGATCAAAGCCGTGTTCCTGAGACCGGAGGAGCCTTTTACATGGGCCAGCGGAATCAAGAGCCCTATCTACTGCGACAACAGGCTGACTCTTACAGCTCCTGATGTGAGGACTGATGTTGAGGAAGCTCTCGCATTTACCATCAGGGAGAAGTTCCCTGAGGTTGAAGTGCTTATGGGAACCGCTACGGCGGGCATCGCCCACGCGGCCATCACGGCTCATCTCATGGGACTCCCTATGGGCTATGTAAGATCGGGAGCCAAGGATCACGGAAGAGGCAATCAGATAGAAGGAAGACTCGAGAAGGGCCAGAAGGTCGTAGTAGTTGAAGATCTGATCTCAACGGGCGGAAGCTGCATAGAAACGGTCAACGTTCTCAGAGAAGCCGGAGCTGAGGTGCTCGGCGTTATCTCCATCATGACCTACGGAATGAAAAAGGGTATAGACCGCATGGCAGCAGCAGGGATCGAGTGGATATCGCTGACTGATTTCGATGAGGTAATAGCGGCTGCGGCAGAAAACGGTTATATCGCAGCCGGAGATATCGACAGACTTAAGGCGTTCAGGGATGATCCTTCCGACGAGAGCTGGATAAAATAACAGGCATAAAAGGGATCAGGGATAACATTGTTTGCTCTTATTACGGGAGTTATAGCCGGCATCGCTTCGACGCTGCAGGCAAGTATCAATACTGAAGCCAGAAGGTTTTTCAGATCTCCGTTCATTACAGCGGGACTCAATTTTATGGTGGCATGGCTTTGCCTTGCCGCCTTTATTATTATCACCGAACATGGACTCGTGATACCGGTGAGCGAAATAGCCAAGAACCCTCCGTGGATATGGCTGGGAGGAGTCTGCGCTATAATCATAGTCACTCTCAACATACTGTGCGTGCCCGAGCTGGGGGCCGCCGGCAATGTCATGATACTGAACTTCGGACAGGTGGTCACGGGGCTGGTAATCGATCACTTTGCCCTGTTCGGAGCCGAAAAGGCAGGGATGTCTGTCACAAGGCTTGCCGGAGCTGTCCTCGTTCTGGCCGGACTTATACTGGTAACACACGAGAAGGGGCAGGGAGAAAAGCTCCGCGGAGGGCTTCCTCCTCTGTATGCGGCGCTGTCATTCATCTGCGGAGTGGCATGCTCAGTGCAGATAGCAGTAAACGGAACGCTGAGGACTGTTGTGCAGTCGGTAAGCAAGGCGACCCTCATTTCCATGTCAGTAGCGTTCATATCCACCTCGGTGGTTATCCTCGCGCTGGCGGTTTTCAAAGGCAAAAAAGGCATATTTGATCCGCCGTCAGATGACAGGCCGGCTTTCAGATTGTGGATGATAAGCGGAGGGCTGTTTGCTCTGACTGTTGTAAGCGGCAATGCTGCCGTTGCGCCTTTGCTCGGCACGGGCCTAGCGACTATCACAAACCTGGTAGGCATGATGATCTCGGGCCTGGCCATTGACGCGGCAGGATTCCTCGGTATCGAGAAAAAGCCCGTTACTATGCGCAAGGTGAGCGGCATGCTTACCATGCTGGCAGGAACGGCGCTGATATCATTTCTGTAATAGAAGGGCATCGACATGAACAAAATAAAGATAGCGAGCCTTCAGCTGAAGGTGCATGAAGATAAGTATGAAAACATAGAGAGGCTGGCGGAGCTGATCGCGGACGGGGCTGCGGAGGACGCAGACATCATAAGTCTTCCGGAGATATGGAACAGTCCTTACCAGACAGATCTCTTCCCGGTGAACGCTGAGCCCGAGATGGGCGACAGCTGGCTTGCCATGTCGACGATAGCACGCAAGAACGGAGTATATGTCGTTGGCGGGTCTGTTCCCGAGCTGGGCGAAGACGGGAACGTATACAATACCTGCTATGTCTTCGACAGGGAGGGAAGGCAGATAGGCAAACACCGCAAGGTGCACCTCTTCGACATTTACGCGCACGGCGAGCAGGTATTCAGGGAGTCCGATACGCTTACAGCCGGCAATACCTTCGATACATTCGAAACGGAGTGGTGCAGCATGGCTGTAAATATCTGCTTTGACATAAGGTTTCCTGAGAGCTCCCGCATCCCGGCGCTCGCCGGAGCAAAGGTGATATTCAACCCTGCTTCATTCAACATGACTACAGGACCGGCGCATTGGGAAACAGCGTTCAGGCAGAGGGCCATAGAAAACCAGATCTATATGGTGGGAACGGCAGCCGCGCAGGATCCCGGCGCCGGATACATAGGATACGGTCACTCGATAATCACTGATCCGTGGGGCAGAGTGCTGATGCAGATGGATGAGAAGGAAGGGCAAGCCGTAACGGAGATAGACCTTGATTACATAGATGAGGTAAGACAGAAGCTGCCGCTCCTCTCGGCACGCAGGACAGATGTATATGATTTGCATAGTTTTGTGCTATAATCATTTTGTTGATCATTCATCTGAGGAGGGACTTAAGATGGCAAGCAATAAAACAGGAATCAATAATATCAATGCAGCTGCCGACAGAAATCTTGGAAGCACTCTCTTAAAGATAGTTGCTTACGGAGTTGCCGGCGGGGCGCTTCTGATCAGCGGCGCAAAGCGCTTTGGCGAGGCACTTGTTGAAAAACAGGAGAATGACTATAAAAAGCTCGAAGAACAGCGCGCGGCTGACAGGGAAGAGATCAGACGCATAGTCGAAAACGACCCTGCAGAGCAGTAGCTGTCCCGGCTGAACCAACAGAAAAGGAGACTTGAAATGGATTCAATATTAACATACGCGCAGGAGAACAGCTCGTCCGCTTCGGGTTCGTCCGGGATCTGGTATGTCCTTATGGCTGTCGGACTCTGGAAGATGTTCGAGAAAGCCGGAGAACCGGGATGGATAGGATTCGTTCCTTTCTACAACGAGTATAAGCTCTGTGAAAAGGTAATGAACGATCCGTGGTACTGGCTGAGAAAGCTTCTGGTAGTGATACCGATCGTAGGCTGGCTCCTGTATTTTTACTATATGTATCAGATAGGAAAGGCTACTGCAAAGGCATACGGCCAGCCTGAGTCATGGGCGTGGGGATACACGTTCCTCCCGCCGGTCTTTTACATGATAACCGGATTCAGCAGCCAGTACAGCTACTACGGCCCGTATGGCGAGGGCGACAACCGCACGGGTGAAGCCCGTCAGGCCAGAACGGTAGACTTTGATGTCGTAAGACAGGAGCCTGTCGTTGAGAAGGCAGAACCGGTCGTAGAAAAGGTGACTCCGGCTCCGGCAAAAGAGGAGAGCGAAGTCGAGTTCGATTTCAATCAGGATATAATCGAATAAGAATCAAAAAACCGGCCAGGCCGGTTTTTTATTTGCGAAGATTTGTGAGTACACTTTCGAATATATCAGGCAGCGGTGAATGGAATTCCAGGTATTCGCCAGAAGAAGGATGGATGAAGCCGAGTGTGCCCGCGTGCAGCAGCTGACCTCTGACTTCGATGCCTCCGACCTTAGCGGACCGGCCGCGCGGGCCGTACAGCTCATCGCCTGCAAGAGGGTGCTGCTTATATGCCATGTGGACTCTTATCTGATGAGTGCGCCCGGTCTCGAGCTTTGCTTTTACAAGAGTATATCTGCCGAAGCGCTCAAGCACCTTTATGTGAGTGACGGCGTTCTTTGCTCCGCTTCCGTTCACGGCACGGCGCATTCGGTTGCGTTCATCACGGCCGATGGGGGCGTTTATCGTAAGATCGTCTTCACGTACGTTTCCGCAGACCAGGGCAGTGTATTCCCTGTTCACGCTGTGCTCCTTAAGCTGTGCCGCGAGCGATTCATGGGCCTTGTCGTTCTTGGCTATCATAAGAAGACCGCTCGTGTCCTTGTCTATTCTGTGGACTATGCCAGGACGAATGACTCCGTTGATGGAAGACAGAGAGTCTCCCATGTGGTACATGATGGCGTTCACAAGAGTGCCGGAGTGGTTGCCCGGACCCGGATGAACCACCATGCCGCGCGGCTTGTTGATCACCGCGACATCTTCATCCTCGTATACTATGTCAAGCGGGATGTCCTCTGCGGTTATTTCAAGAGGCTCCGGCTCAGGCATCGCTATGGTCACCGTGTCGCCTTCGGACACAGCATGCTTTTTGCTTGTTATGGTATTTCCGTTGACGCTTACGCGTCCTCTTTCGATAAGCTTTACAGCATAGCTTCTCGAGAGCTCGTCCGTGTTGTATCCGATGAAGGCGTCAAGCCTTGATCCGGCATCATCGCTGGAGGCGTTTACGGTAAGAATAAGATCTGACATCTAGGCCTCCTTGTCATCGTCCCTGTAAAGGATAAGCATCGCCGCGGCTGTAAGAAAGCATCCGCAGGTAACACCTATATCGGCGACGTTGAAAACAGCAAAGCTGCCGCATGATATCATATCGGTCACATATCCGAGAAGGAGCCTGTCGATCATGTTGGATATGCCTCCGGCCGCAACCAGAGTGAAAAGGGCCGGTATAAGCCTTTCCCCGTCGCGGATCTCCTTAACGATAAAGACTATACAGAATATGATGAGGGCGGATGTCAGGAATACAGTAACGAAGCGGTTGCCGCTGAACATGCTGAAAGCGGTGCCGGTATTCTGAACATAATAAATACTCATCCAGTCCCCGATGACAGGTATCCTGTCGCCCGGCTGCATGTTTGCCCTTACCAGATATTTTGTCAGCTGGTCCGCAGCGATGACAAATGCCGCGATTAACAGAAAAAAAGTCTTCTTCATAGCGTCATTTAGTATATCATACATGTATGGAAAAGACGAAAAAGAGAAAAAAGAAAAGCCTGACAGGAGCAAGGACGTTCCTCCTGCAGAGCTGCTGGCATCGATGAAAAAGGATATAGACAGCTTTGCGGGCAGCGCGCCGCAGTTCGACGACATCACCATGATGATCTTCGACTACAAGGGAAGCAAATAACAGACGCCCGCGGTAATAACGAACACATAAAAACAGACGCCCGACGGCGTCTGTTTTGTTATGGTGGTCTGTGAGGGACTCGAACCCGCGACATCATGGTTGTGACCCATGCGCTCTCCCAGCTGAGCTAACAGACCGTATCAGCCGCGCGCTTTTTATCGCGCACGACTATTGTACTCCTTTTACAAAAGGATTTCACTAATTTTCTTTTTTTGTATCCGGAAGCTTTGGCGTCACATACACTGTCTGATTGTGGGTGAATATCACCATGCCCGGTTTTGAGCCGTTAGGCTTCTTGACATATCTTACAGGCACATAATCGACAGGCACGTTGTCGCTCCTCGAGGCCTTGCTGTGATAAGCGGCTATGGAAGCGGCCTCGTAGATGAGCTCCGCCGGAAGGTCGCTGACATTGCGTCCGTCATCAAGCCTTACTATCACGTGAGAGCCCGGTAGGTCCTTCGTATGCATCCACACGTCGGTCTTTGAGGCGAATTTCATGGTGAGCCAGTCGTTATCCATGTTATTGCGTCCGACAAGCACCTCCGTGCCGTCGCTGAGGGTGTACTTCAGAGGCTCCGGCCTGCGGTTCTTCTTTTTGCGCTGCGAGGCCTTCTGGCGCCTCCTGACATAACCCGTCTGCTCAAGCTCGTCCCTTATGGCTTCCAGAAGGGGGACGCTGTCCGCCGATTCGATGTTCTGTATGACTGACTCCAGATATTCTATATCCCTGTCGTTGTCCTCAAGCTGAGCCTGCTTTTCATGTATCGCTGTCCTTGCCTTTGAGTATTTCTTGAAATACTTCTGAGCGTTGGCAGAGGCGGATATCTTCTCATCGAGAGGGATCTCTATCTCCTTGCCGTCATAGTAATTGATGACCTTCACCCTGCGGTCTCCCGGTCTGATGAGGTGGATGTTGGCGGTCAGAAGCTCTCCGTACAGCCTGTACTTTTCGGAATTCTCCGCGCTCAGAAGATCTTCGGACAGCTTCTTCTTTTTGAGAAGGGCCTTGCTCAGTGAAGCCTGCACGGATTTGAGAAGAGGCATCGACTTCTGGCGCACCATGTTGGAGGCGACGCGGTTCGTGTAATAGTAGTCGATACATTCCGATACGGTATCGAAATACAGTGTGTCGAGCTCTTCAAACTCGCTGAGCGATGTGACATGGAACTCCCTCGGCGTGCCTTCGCTGTCGACGTAAACGCGGGGCCTGGCGCTGCCGTTGTCTATCGAGGCGACGATATCGGCGAGCCTTCTGCCCGGGACTACTGATAATACCGAAGCGTCGTTGACGGTATAGCAGCCTGCGAGCATCTCGCGGCTTATCGAAGGCGAAATGCCGGCGATACGGGCCATGAGCGCGCGGTCATCGTGTGGAAGCGGCGTTTCGCCGTCTATCTCAGTAAACGGCAGCTTATCCTGCGCCGGAGGATATTTGTATATCATGCCGGGCAGAAGCTGGCGGTATCTGTTGACATCTATGGAAATGCGCTTTATGGAGTCGATGATCTTTCCGCTCTCGATGTCGGTCAGCACTATGTTGCTGTGCTTTGACATTATCTCGACTGTAAGCCTGCGGCATACTGAGAATCCGAGCTCGTTCTGGGCCTCGATATCTATTTCAATGATACGCTCTGCGTCCTTCTGACGAACGTCGGTTATGCGTCCGCCCTGAAGGTGCTTTCTGAGAAGCATGCAGAAGGTAGGTGGCTGCTCAGGATTGGTATAGCTGCCTTCGGTGAGGCAGACCCTGGCAGCGCTGCTGTTGCACGACATAAAAAGGCGCACATTACCGCGCTGGGTATGGATGTGCACCAAAAGATCCTCGGGGCCCGGCTGGTAGACTTTTTCTACCTTGCCGGGCACGATGCGTTCCTTTAATTCTTTTGCAGCAGCATATGTAATGATTCCGTCGTAAGCCATAGTGCCTAATATTCTACTATTACGGACATGCTATTGCAAATGATACGTTCCGCGTCCTTCTGACGAACGTCGGTTATGCTTCCGCCCTGAGGGTGCTTTCTGAGAAGCATGCAGAAGGCAGCGGACTTTTCAGAATTCCGGTCTGAAGCTCTGCACCTCTCCGTCTCTGTCAAGCGCATAGACCCAGTCGCCTATGTATACGCTCCTGAAGATGCCTGAGCTGCTGAGTGTATGTCTGTCGACAGAGCCGATCTTATCGCCGGCTTTGAAGAGCAGCACACCGGTATCGTATTCGGACTCAGGCTCCGCGTCAGTATCCGCTGTCTCGGCATCTTCGATCAGGATATCGTCTCCTTCATTAATGGCAGAGTAATTCCAGACTTCATACGGGATCGCGAAATAACCTGCCTCACTGTTTATCATTACAGCGTGGTGATCATACTGGGCTATGCTCGACATGTTCTCGAACTCCATGCTGTCGAGCACAGCAGGCGCCGAAGGATCGGATATGTCAAAGAGTGCCAGCTTGAGCCCTTTGTCATATTCTCCGCCGTAACCGTTGTCGCCTGTAGCGTGCCCGATACCGAGCAGGCGGCCATTGCCTGCAGGGATGAGAAGGGTGGAGAAGCCGTCTATCTTGACTTCACCTTCGATGCGCGGACTTGCCGGGTCGGACAGGTCGATTATGAAGAGCGGGTCGATAGCCTCATAGGTGATCACGTAAGCTTTGTCTCCTATGAAGCGTACTGCCTTGATGCTCTCGTTGCGCGCGAATCCGGTGACTTTGCCGGTTTCCTTCAGCTCTGAGTCAAGCACAAACAGATTGTTGACATCGATACCTGCACGCTCAGATGTGGTCGCTATGCGGAAGTACCCGTCACGTTCGTCCATGGAGAACTGCGAGTCGATATATCCGCGGACTTTTGTTGTAGCGTCTGCCTTCACCTTCAGTCCGTCAAGCATTACCCGCACGATGCGCGTGTATGCGGCGCTGCCTTCATCGTCCCACTCCATCGAGGTGCAGTAGAGATTATGGTCGTTGCAGTAGATCTCCTCGCTTGCTCCGAATATCGCCTTCGTTGCTGTATTGCCCTTGTTGCCGCTGGCGGTGTCGATGGCGCTTATGACGATGTATGAAGCGGAGCGCGGATCAGGAACGCAGCTTATATCCTGAGCTTTAAGGCTGCTTATCTCCTCTGTGCCGCCACACATCGGTACTGCGCGTCCGCCTTTGTGCACGTAGTCATTTGTGATGAGATAGACGATGTCTCCGACCATGCGGCTCGAGAGTATGTTTCCAGTCTGGCTGAAGTCGTAAAGGACTTCAGGTCTGCTGCGGTCTCTTATATCATAGACGACCACACCCGAGGCAGCCTCGTCGATGTCGTCCCTGTAAATGGTGCCGACTGTGATGAGCCTGTCTCCCTTTACATAGATGTCGTTTATATAGTTTTCGATGCCGGTGCTTCCGACGGAGGAGAGCTTTTCAGTCTTTCCATCCTTTGCGGAAAGAATGACGACTTCACGGTCCTGTGTCACATAATAAATGTATTTGCCGTCGGTCTTTATGATGTCTGCTTCGTCTACATCATCAACCTGCAGATATGTTTCGGAATGTCCGCCGGCCTCTGACGACTTCGCGGTGATCGTATTGCCTGCAGTTCCGGTATCCATGGCTGAATCTTCGGCCGCGAGCTCCTCGTATTCAATGAGCTCACCGCCTCCGGCAGGGAAGATATCATTTCCCTGATCTTTCACGATGCTGCTGAGGAGTTTCTCGATCTCGGATTCGCTTCTGAAGGTGTAAAGCTCACCGCCGGCTGTGGAGGTATCCGGAGGTGCTGTGAGCATTTCCCTGAGCCCGCTGATCCCGAAGAAGGCGACCACGGCGACCGCCGCTATTGCCATCCATCTCTTCAGAGAAGGGCGTGCCTTGGCCTGCTTCGTTTCATAATTATTGACAGCCGGGATTTCCTCCTGCTTTTCTTCCGAAGCGCTGAGCATGGCGAGCATGCTCTCCTCGGACAGACTCTCTGGTGCCTTTATGCCGTCGCTGTCGAACAGCTCCTTTATATATTCACGGTCATTGTTCATTTCGACTCTCCTTATGATAAGAACTCACGCATCTTCGCGAGACTTCGTGACAGCTTCGATCTGACGCTTCCCGCGGCCAGCCCTGTAAGGGAGGCGATCTCGCTGCTGTTCAGTCCTCCTATGACGCTCAGCAGAACTACATCGCGCTCTTCTTCACTAAGCTGTCCGAGCGCTTCGGTCAGCTCGACTGACAGGGAAGCGGGTGCGGAGACCCGGTCTGCGCCTTCCTGATAAATGCGTTCGAGACTCCCGCGGACGCCGATCATTTCTCTGATCCTTGAGGCACAGCAAGCCGAGAGGATCCTGAAGATCCACGTTCCGAAGGCTTTTTCGCTCCGGAGGCTGCCTATGCTCTTCCATGCGGCCAGCACACAGTCGCTCACCGCGTCTTCGGCTTCGGCAGGATCGCCCAGCCTGTAGAGCGCGTAGCGATAAAGCCTGTCCTTATACTGCCCGTAGAGGGCGCAGAAGGCTTCCTTGCTGCCGACTATTGCTTCGCTTATAAGTCTTTCATCCATATGGTCTTCCTCTTTAAGACAATGGGGTGCTTTTTAAGAGCTCTCATATATATAGTATCGTAAAAAGGCCAAAGTGTTGCAAAAATGTGTTATCATATTCGTCGTAAATCGATAATCCAGCAGGAGGAGAATAGTAATGGACAGAGCTGAACTAGCATCAACAAAACACAGGAACGGTTTTAACTGCTGCCAGTCGGTGGTATGTGTGTTCGCTGACGAGCTTGGGATCGATGAATCCCTGCTTTATAAGATCGGTGAAGGCTTCGGAGCCGGTATGGGAACCACACAGGGTGTCTGCGGAGCCATCAGCGGAGCAGCCATGGTGGCAGGCCTGGTGCACAGCGATGGGAATACTGAAAGAGCCGGTCTTACCAAGGCAAAGACGACGAGGATAGCCGGCATCATGCAGAAGAAATTCATCGAGCGCGCGGGAGCTCTTATTTGTAAAGAGATCAAGACCGGAAATGACGGAAAGGCATTCACCTCGTGCGATGACTGCATAAAGATCGCCGTCAGACTCGTTGAGGAGGAGCTCGGCCTGTAAGGGCAGATCGTTATATGGGGAAAAAGGTCACCGGGATAGATAAGAAGAGCAGCGATTACAGAACAGGCCTTATATGCGTGCTGGCGTGCCAGCTCTTCTGGGGAGTATGCCCCGTATACTGGCAGGCGCTGGTGCCGATACCTTCATGGATCATCATTCTTTACAGGATGGTGACCATGTTTGTGTTCTCGTATATCGCGGCAAGGATGAAGTACTCCAGGGAAGAGATCTGGGGGCCGATAAAAGAGAAGGGTGTGATCACCAGATATCTGGCGGCGGGCCTCATCCTCACCGCAAACTGGAGCACATATATCTGGGCCATGACGACCGGCCACATGATACAGGCCTCCATCGGATATTACATTGAGCCGATAGTCATATGCCTCTTCGGAGCCGTGATCTTCAGGGAGCGGTTCACGAAGTATAACATGACGGCCATGGGACTCGCTGTGATATCGCTCGCCGTTATGCTGATCCACTACGGCCAGATACCGGGGGTAGCCCTGGGCCTTGCGTTCACGTGGGCGTGCTATTCGGCAATAAAAAAGTCGACGGACAGGCCGCCGCTCATTGAGCTCGTTTATGAGACGATGTTTTACTCGGTGATAGCTGTCATCGCGATAATCTATATCGAAACGAAGGGGATCGGCGCGCTCAGCGTCGGAGTGCCGGGCAAATACGCTCTCATGTACCTGAGCGGGCTGATCACACTCATACCGATCGCTCTTTTCGGAAGCGCGGCCAAGAAGGTGACTCTCTTTGTGATAGGACTGGCGCAGTACATCAGCCCTACGATAACGCTTCTGCTCGGTATCTTCGTATATAAAGAGCCGATCGACATGGTGCAGGTGATATCCTTTGCCATCATCTGGATCGGCCTTGTATTCTTCAGCTATGGGGAATATAAAAACAATCTGGAGCTAGAGTCCTGAGTCGAAAGAGAGAAGGTTGCGCGCCTTCATCTCTACCGCCTCGGCGATCGCCAGCACCACTTCGAGCGACGGCCCGTAGAAGACGGCTCCGTGGTGAGGGATGATGCAGGCGTGAGTATCCTTTAAGACGGATACCACTGCTTCAGCAAGCTTCTCCGAACCCGGAGGCGCATAATCTGTTACCTTGATATCGCCGATCAGATCGCTGAGGTCGCCTCCGCCAAGCGTGAAGCCCGCCCTGCAGGCTGCAAAAACGCTTATGGCATTCGATCTTGTCTGGATCACGGCCTTGCAGTCGGGAAGATTCCTGTAAACTGCGGCGTGCATCCGGACTTCGGTGCTCGGGATGCGCTGGTTGCCGTATTCAAGGGTGTGTATGTTTACCTTAACGATGTCATCCATCATGATGCCGAAGTAATCCATCGATGATGGAGTTATGAGCATCTCATCGTCATTCAGCCTGACTGACAGGTTGCCCCACGATCCGTATGAAAGATCGCGCCTTACGAGTTCCTTGCCGTGATCGATGAGGCTGCCCCTGACAGCAAACTCTTCTTCATCGTACTTGGCGTACTGCGTGTTCGCATCCTCATTGCGGTTTATATAGTCTGAGACAAAGTCCCTTCTGAGAGCGTCAGCAAGGGGTTTTTCAATTGGAACAGTTCCGCCGAGCACATCTCCGTGGACCTCGGCTTCACAGGCCTTTTCGACTATATGGGCTCCGGCTACGGTTTTTCTGCAGTTTGTGCCGACAGCGATAACTCCGGTCCCCTTAATGAGACATACCGATGAGTCTCTGATAGCCGCGAGGATGTTTGCTGCAGACGCATCAGGTATCACTTTGAGCTCAGAGCCGGTGAGCCTGGCCAGATCTTCGAGTGTGACAGGGATGGAGTCTGCTTTTTCAGATACGGCAACAGTATCGGCTGAGCAGCCGAAGAGAATGGCATTAATATCGCTTCTTTTTGTAAAGATCTCTCCGAGATCGCCCGAGCTGATGTCGCACAGCTCATAGTCGTCTTCGCTTATCTCGGCAAGGACCTTATTGCCGCCCGTGCTGAGAAAGGTGTTTTCATCCACGCGCACGCAAAGCTGGCCGTACATCCTCTTGAATCTTCCGTGAAAGCCCTTGAGGGCATTTGACATCAATAATGCTGCCTGATTTCTGTCCATAAATCACTCCTGTTGTTTTTCGGGTGGTTAACATATTAACACATGAGCCGAACTTTATAGTGAATAATAAATGAACTTATATAGTGGATTTCAGGAAGGGTGACACTGCAGCCTGCGCTGGTCATTACAGTGATAATAGCACTGATCTAGCCAGACCGTCCCAGGTGATGCCTGATGTATCAGGCAGGCTGCCCGGAAGGCGTCCTTCGCAAACATCTGCAATAACAGATCCGAGAACAGAATAAAGATCATCAACAAAGGCATCGCGGCCGGCGTCAGTCGGCTCGTCGATGCTTTTCATTTGCGGCATCGGAACATATACGGCGTTTGGTCCGCTCACATGAGCGTCTATCCAGTTTTTTACTCCGGGCAGATCGGTGCTGACAGGCACCGCGCCGGCTGCCATCGCTTCTATAAGAACAAGAGGAAGACCCTCAAAATATGAAGGCAGAACAAAGATGTCGCTCCGGCGCAGCAGCTCCGCGAGCGCGGGCTGCGGTATCTGCCCGAGCCAGGTGACATAGTCAGGAAGCGAATCGAGAGATGCCTTCAGAACTTCATCCTGGCATCCGCCTGCCATTGTAAGCTCAAACGGCGGAGTGCCCGCATCCGCATGGAGCCTTTCGAGCGCGGCAAGCATCTCAGGCACTCCCTTCGGCCTGCTTATCTTGCCAGCGTAGCATATGCGAACGGGTCCGCCCGGCTTCCGCTCTTCTCTGCCGTCTGTATTGAACAGCTTGTCGTTATAGCCGCTGCCTATGACGGAGACCTTGCTTTCATCCATGCCGAAGATATCGATTATCTGCTTCCTCTGCTCATCGTGAAGAGCCAGAGCCGTGTCGATATCGCGGATAAGAGGGCGCACCATGTCGCGCAGGTTGTCGCAGTTTCTCATCTGCCTGAGATCTGTCCCGTGAGAGATCCCTATGATCTTCCTTTCAGGGAAATGCTTTCTGACGATGGCGGTAAGAAGAAAGAGGTGGTGGCAGATGATTACATCGGGATCGAGGTCTGCGACTGCCCGGGATACCGCGCCGGTGAATGCCTCTTCAAATTCAGATATCATGGAAGGCGTAAGGTCGCGGTATCTTGTCGACTCATACGGCATTATGTCCGACATCCCGACGACAGGGAACGGAAGGGCTTTGATCAGCGGTTTTTCCGCCTTGCACGGAGCCGCAAGAAGACCGGCCTTTTTTTCGGTAAAAAAGACAGGATAACAGGCTGTCCCTTCAGGGAAGTCCACGATGTCATCAGGAAAGATGCCGCAGACAACGGCCTGTCTGTGGCCCATGCGGTCGAATGCTTTGACGAGCTCCGTCATGTATGTGCCGCTTCCGGTGGAATGCGGCTTCTGTGCTGTTATGCTTAGTATCTTCATAATATTATAATATCATACTGACAGTGATGCTGCATACTGCCCGGAGATGCATCTGCCGGAGAGCCTCTTCACATAATCTTTACTTGCAAAACTAATGGTATTAGCGTATATTTTTTAATGTAAATGAAAAGAAAATTTCAAATGGGTAATATAGAATCAGGCTGTTCCGCAGTAAAGGGACAGCTGTTTTTGTAAGGATATATCATATGGGACTCTTTTACGAAGCAGACAAGACTTTCGAACAGCTGATGGACGAAAAAAAGAATTTCGTATTCATCGGCGAGGCAGGCTCGGGTAAGAGCGAGATCGTCCTCAATATCGCCAACAAGCTGGCACAGAAGACCGGCAGGCAGGTGGATCTCTTCGATCTCGACCAGACAAAGCCGCTCTACAGGTCCCGCGACATGCAGCAGGATTTTGCCGCGAGGGGAGTCAACATCATCTATCAGGAGCAGTATCTTGACGCTCCGGTCATGGTCGGCGGCGTAAGAGTATCGCTCGTATCCGATCACTACACGCTTCTCGACATAGGCGGAGGCCACCAGGCGGCCAAGTTCGCGGGCGCCTACAGCGACCTGCTGAGCAAGGACGACGCCGTTCCGGTCTACATAGTAAATCCGTACAGGCCGTGGACGAAGGACGTCGACGCCATTGACGGCACAATGCGCCACATCCTCGGGTCAATGAGACTCGATCACATATACATTCTCGGAAATCCGAATCTCGGATACGCAACTTCAGTTAATGAATTCATGGAGGGACTGGACAGGATCGACGAACTGTTCGACGGCTTCACTGTCGTAAACAGCGCCTGCGTCAGAAGAGACATCTTCGACGAGGTGCAGGCAATGACAGACAAGTCGCTGGTACCGCTCGACCTTTTCCTTACCTATTCGTGGGTTGATTAGAATAAATCAAGGTATTGTTAAGAAGGAGGACTATTAATGGCAAGAATCGAAATCACGACCGAAGCCTGCAAATCCTGCTCCTACTGCGTCATCTCGTGCCCTAAGAAGTGCATCGAGATCGGCGAAAAAGTTAACTCCAAGGGTTATCTCTATGCGACTTCCGCAAGACCTGAAGACTGCATCGGATGTGCGATGTGCGCCCAGATCTGCCCTGAGTCCGCTATAGAGGTGTGGAGATAGGAAAGGAGAGCGACATGGCAGAAAGAGTATTCATGAAAGGTACAGAAGCGATAGCTGAGGCTGCTGTAAGAGCAGGCTGCCGCTTCTTCGCAGGCTATCCTATCACTCCGCAGAACGAGATCCCTGAGTACATGGCAAGAAGGCTTCCTGAAGTAGGCGGTACATTCGTACAGGGCGAGAGCGAAGTAGCTTCCGTCAACATGCTGTACGGCGCTGCTTCGACGGGAATCAGAGCAATGAGCTCATCCTCTTCATGCGGCATCTCGCTTTACAGCGAAGGCGTATCATATTGCGCTTCGGCCCGTATTCCTATGGTTTACGTCAACGTTCAGAGAGGCGGCCCTGGAATCGGAGCTATCCAGCCGGCTCAGCAGGACTACCTGCAGGCTACAAAGGCGTCCGGCAACGGCGGATTCAGAATGATCGTACTTGCTCCGGATTCAGTTCAGGAGTGCGTCGATATGGTTTATGAAGCATATGACCTCGCAGAAAGAGACCAGAACCCTGTTCTCGTTCTCACTGACGGCGTCATGGGCACCATGATGGAGCCTGTAGTGCTACCGCCGATGAAGACAGATGAGGAGCTCGCAGCATGCAGAGCAAAGTTTGCTGACAGAGCTATCGTAGGACATCCTCTCGGACAGCAGGCTTACTGCAGACCTGGTTCTGTAGGCGACGGCCAGGAGAAGGTCAACATTGAAGCTGCTGCTATGTATGAGACCTGGGATAAGGATATAAGAGTAGAGGAGTACATGATGGACGATGCAGAGATCGTATTCGCTGCATACGGAATCTCGGCACGTATCTCAAGAGCAGTCATCAGACAGCTCCGCGCTGAGGGCATCAAGGCAGGAATGATCAGACCAATCACACTCTCGCCATTCCCGTATGACTCGTTCAGAAACCTCGACTTTGACAGAGTAAAGGGCATCATCGATGTAGAAATGTCCATCCCTGCTCAGATGAGATGGGACGTCGACTATGCCGTACAGGGCAGATGTCCTGTTCACGAAGTACTCAGATCGGGCGGCCAGCTGCTGACCAACGATCAGGTGCTGAAGGGCGCAAAAGAATTCATTAAGGAGGTGCTGTAATGGCTGAGGAAAAGAAAGTCTATACCAGGACCAAAGGTATCATCGAAGGTGCGGTTTCCGGATTCTGCCCGGGCTGCATGCACAGCACGATCCACAAGATCATCGGCGAGGCTGCTGAAGAGCTCGGACAGCTCGACAACCTCGTAAGAGTAGAGGGCGTAGGATGCTGCGGACTCGGACAGTTCTACGTGACATGCGATGAGACCATCGCTGCCCACGGAAGAGCGGGCGCCGTTGCAACAGGAATAAAGAGATCTTCCCCTAACTCACTCGTTTACACATATCAGGGCGACGGAGACCTCGCTGCTATCGGACTTGCTGAAACACTTTCGGCTGCCAACAGAGGCGAGAACTTTACAGTAATCTTTGTAAACAACGGAATCTACGGCATGACAGGCGGTCAGATGGCTCCTACAACACTCGTAGGCATGAAGTCGACAACGACTCCAGGCGGACGTAATCCTGAGGAGCACGGCTACCCGATGCACATGAGCGAGATCATCAACCAGCTGACAGCTCCTTACTACATCGAGAGAGTCAGCTGCGACACACCGCAGAACGTCATCAAGGCAAGAAACGCCATCAAGAAGGCATTCAAGTACCAGCTCGAAGGAAAGGGATATTCGATAGTAGAGATCGTTACATCGTGCCCTACAAACTGGGGACTTGATCCTCTGAAGTCGCTCGACTTCCTGAGAGAGAAGATGTTTGCTGAATATCCTCTCGGAGTATTCAGAGACGGCGGAGAGAAGAAGCAGTAAGGAGGTAAACCATGGAAAGAAATCTTATGATCGCCGGATTCGGCGGACAGGGAGTCATGACGATGGGCAAGCTTCTGGCTGAGGCTACCTCCCAGGCTACAGACCTGAACGTCACATTCTTCCCTTCATACGGAGCTGCCATGAGAGGCGGCACAGCGAACTGCTACGTAGTAATTTCAGATGAGCCGATCGGAGCACCTGTAAGCTACAGCCTCGAGGACCTCGTAGTAATGAACGGACCTTCGCTGCACAAGTTCATCGACAACCTCAAGCCGGGCGGAAACCTCTTCGTGAACAGCACGATCGTTACTGACCCGATCGAGAGAGATGACATCAACATCATCGAAGCTCCTGTAACACAGATGGCCATCGACATCAACAATCCTAGAGCCCTCAACGTCATCATGCTGGGCGTATATGTCGGAGCTACAGATGCCGTTCCTGAAGAAGTCATCGTAAAGGGCATCAACCACAAGTTCGAGAAGAAGCCTAAACTGATCGAGCCAAATGTTGAAGCATTCAGGATGGGCCTTGAGATCGGCCGCAAACAGAAAGCAAAATAGCGGACGCGCCAGGCGGATGTATGACGCTTAACAACCTGATAAAAATAATGATCACCGGGGAATCATCCCGGTGATCATTTCTTTTTCCTTGCTGTTTTGCCGGCCAGTACGTTGGCTGTGCTTTCGAACGGAGCGGAGTAGTAAGATTTTCCGGTCCGTTTTCTCTTGTTTCTGAAGTACGGCAGCCTGTTCCAGAGCATCGACGGAGCGCCGACTGCCAGCAGATATAAGGGACCCAGTATCAGGGACTGGAGCGTATGGCCGTATTCGTGCTCAAGCAGAAAGCGGCCTGCGGAGCCTCCGGCCCTGCGCGGTACAAAGATGAACTTGCCGAGGGATACTCCGGTGTCTTTATCCCACGCTGTGGCCCTGGCGCCCCTGTAGTCGAAATGGTCGTCCTTCCTGTGCGCGACATACAGAGCCGCGCCGATCAGGGTCTGAGGAAGTCCCCATGTCCACTGAGTGGCATTATATGCATGTTTTTTAATTGTGTTTTTATCAGGCTTTTTCATGGCTCTAATAATAACACAAACCTCTGCATCAATGTTATAATATGCTTCGAGTTAAAAAACGGTATGACATGCCCGCATGAATGTCAGCAGGAAACAATTAGAATGACATAACCTGCGGCGTTTGGTATAATCGTTTCATTGAATTAACGGCTTTGCCGTAATGGAGTAGTAAAACCATGAAACAGAAAAAAACTATCGAGATATCCCTTTTCGGAGCGCTGGTCTTCAGCGCCGCCATCTGCATGCTCTCGGTGGCGACTTCCAAGCTCATAGATTCTTTCGTATCGGAAGGCGAGCCGGGAAGCGGCGACTGGAGCATAGATGAAAAGGAATACGGAAAGTACTGAAAAGCTCTCATTCGAGCAGGAAGGACAGAAATGGAAAACAAAGGAACTTATTACATCTCAACACCGATCTATTATCCGAGTTCAAATCTGCATATCGGACACACTTACTGCACGGTCATGGCAGATGCCATGGCGCGTTTCAAAAGACTTCAGGGATATGACGTCATGTTCCTGACGGGTACCGATGAGCACGGCCAGAAGATCCAGACCAAAGCGATAGAAAAAGGCGTTACACCTCAGGAGTACGTCGACGAGATCGTAGCAGGCATCAAGGATCTGTGGGCAACCATGGAGATATCATATGATGACTTCATCAGGACGACTGAGCCGAGGCATATGGAGAGAGTCCAGAAGATATGGCAGAGGATGTATGATAAGGGTGATATCTATCTGGGAGAGTATGAGGGACTTTACTGCAAGGAATGCGAAGCCTTCTGGACTGAATCACAGCTTGTTAACGGCTGCTGCCCGGACTGCGGCAGACCTGTCACAAAGGCAAGCGAGGAGGCATACTTCTTCAGAATGTCGAAATACGCCGACAAGCTCCTCGAGCTCTTCAGGGAAAATCCTGATTTCCTCGTGCCTGAGTCGAGACGCAATGAAATGGTTGCTTTCGTGGAGCAGGGCATGGAAGACCTCTGTGTATCGCGTTCTTCGTTCGACTGGGGCATCCCGGTGCCTAACGATCCGAAGCACGTCATGTACGTCTGGGTAGACGCGCTCTCCAACTATGTGACCGCTCTCGGCGGACCTGATGACTGCGAAAAGTTCAACAAATACTGGCCTGCAGACGTGCACCTCGTAGGCAAGGAAATCGTGAGATTCCATTCGCTTATATGGCCTGCGATGCTGATGAGCGCTGATCTCCCTCTTCCTAAGCAGGTAAGGGGACACGGCTGGCTCCTTCTCGGAGGAGAGAAGGTGTCGAAGTCAAAGGCGGCAAAGGGACAGGACGTCATCGATCCTGTAGTACTGATCGACCGTTACGGAATAGACGCGCTCAAGTACTTCCTGCTCCGTGAGTACACTTTCGGACAGGACGGCACATTTACAAATGAGGTAATGCTCAGAAGAATGAACTTCGACCTCGCCAACGACCTCGGCAACCTGCTTTCAAGAACGGTCAGCATGATCGCGAAGTACTGCGGCGGAGTCGTTCCGGCAGCATCCGAAAGGGATGATATCGACGAGGAGCTTATTGAGCTCGCCACAACAGCAGCGGACAGAGTAGCCGCTAAGATGGACGAATTCCAGTTCAACATGGCTCTCGAAGAGGTATGGGTGCTCATAAGGCGCGCAAACAAGTATATCGACGAGAAGACGCCTTGGGTGCTCGCGAAGGACGAGAGCAGAAAAGCTGAGCTCGATACTGTCATGAGAAACCTCGCTGAGACTCTCAGGATCGTCTCGATACTGATCGTGCCGTTCATGCATACCACATCGGACCGCATGAGAGATCAGCTCGGCCTTGCGGATGTACCTGCTGTATGGGAGGACGCATTCGAGTTTTACCAGATGGACGGCGCAGAGACTCATAAGGGCGAGATCCTCTTCCCGAGACTCGACATAGACAAGGAACTCGAAGAACTCTATGCGATCAGCGCTGCAGCAAAAGCATAGGTCTGAAAGGAATAATAAAAACTAAGATCAAAGAAAAGTGTACATGAAATCAGATAATTGACTTTTTGTACACTTTTCAGGTTTATATGGGTAATACAATGCTGTTTGACGCACATACACATCTGAATTTTGAGAAATACACGGAAGAGGAAAGGCGGAGCATAGCCTCGGAGATCGAAGCGTCCGATGTAGCCTTCATAATCGACGTGGCAGACTGCGTAGATTCCGCGGAGCAGGCGCTCAAAGACGCGGACGACTACGACTGGTGCTATGCGGCAGTCGGGATCCATCCCGATCACGCGTCGGTCTATACAGACGCGGATATAGATGAGATAAGAAAGCTGGCCGCGCATCCAAAGGCAGTGGCGATAGGCGAGATAGGACTTGATTTCTATTACGGCACTGATGACAGGAAAGAGCAGCAGGAGCTGTTCAGAAAGCAGATAAGGCTGGCCAATGAGCTCCGCATGCCTATAATGATACATTCGCGCGACGCTCATCAGCTGACCATGGATATACTCAAAGAGGAGGGCGCCTTCTCCGATGAGAGAAAGTCGTGGTTTGCTCCGAGAACGGTCGGGGGCAGGGAAGTGCCTGACGCCCGTGTGCAGATGCACTGCTTCTCCGGATCGCCCGAGCTTGCAATGGAATACATAAAGCTGGGAGCGACCCTGTCGCTGGGCGGGCCGGTGACATTCAAAAACGGAAAGAAGGCCGCCGAAGTCGTAAGACAGATACCGGCGGAGTGCCTCATGTCAGAGACCGACGCGCCGTACATGGCGCCGGAGCCTCTGAGAGGCCGCCCGAATAAATCGCCGTACATAGAACACATAGTACGCCGGATGGCAATACTTAAGGGGCTCGAATACGACGAGATGGCCCGCATACTTACCGAAAACGCGAAACGCTTTTTCGATATTGATCAGGCGGCCGCGCGCCGGAGTATATCGCGCCCGGAATGAGCGAATGTGAACGCAGAAGGCTATTACGCAGAATAATATATTGCGGCCCTTAAGCTTAAAGCGCAGTATCGCATGCCTTTGAGCGATAAACTCCGGAAGCGATATCTCCGGGAAAGCAGCGGCCGCATTTGAAGAAGGAAATGAAACGAAACCATATCATAAACACAATCATCGATACCGGTCTTATACAGCCGTCTTCAGCTGTCATAGTTGCCGTGTCTGGCGGACCGGATTCGCTCTGCCTGCTTCATGCTCTGAACAGCATCGCAGACATGTACGATCTTCTGCTCGTCCCGGTGCATGTTAACCACATGATAAGACCTGAGGCATATGATGAAAGCATGCATCTCGACGACATCTGTGAGCGCATGGATCTTGAGCTCAGGATATATGAGGCTTCGTGCAAGGACGTGGCTGAAGAACTCGGCATATCCGTCGAGGAAGCCGGAAGACAGGTGAGATATCAGATCTTCGACGAGGTAGCCGCGGAGCTTGAGGAAAACGGAGTTCCTGCCGAGAAGATTGTCATCGCTCTTGCTCACAACGCGGATGATCAGGCTGAGACCGTGCTCTTCAGGCTGATACGCGGAACAGGCCCTCACGGTCTGGCGGGGATCCCGACGGTACGGATGTCCGAAGCGGGCTACCTCATAGTCCGTCCGCTCCTTACGATAGAGCGCAGGGAGATAGAAGCCTACATTGCCGATAACAAGCTGAAGCCGAATATCGATAAATCAAACAACGAGAACACCTATACCCGCAACAGGATAAGGAATGAGCTGATCCCGTATCTGGAGAAGAACTTCAACCCGAAGATCAAGGAAAACCTGAGGCGTTACGCGGGGCTGGCCGCAATGGATGATTCACTTCTGAGGGATATCGCCCTGGCCGACTACTTCGACTGCGTAGAGGTGAGCGGTGAAAAAGAAGAGGCGGTACTGAATATCGGAAAGATCAAAGACAATCCGCCTTCGGTCAACAGCCGCATAGTCGGGATGATATTCGAACTTCTGAGGATAGACGACAGCGTTACATACGAGACGGTGTCCGCCGTAACGGACCTCATTTACAGTGATCATCCGTCAGCGGGCATAGACCTGCCTTACGGCATCAGAGCCAGAAGGGTGTATGACAAGATCGTATTCTCAGCTGAAGAGGACGTCGTGATGCCCGATGAGAGCCTGGCAATATATCCGAGAGTGCTGATGGCAAAGGACTTTGTGCCCGATGACGACGTTCCTTATGCCGCCTTCGACTTTGATGCTTTCGACAAAGAGTACCCGGGAAGGATAGGCGACATAGAGCTCCGCACAAGACGCAGGGGCGACTATCTGCCGATGAGGCACGGCAAAAAAAAGATCCAGGATCTGCTTGTTGATTCAAAGGTAAAGAAGTCTGCCAGAGACAGCATACTGATGGTCTGCATCGACAGCGAGGTGCTCTGGGTGCTCCCGAGCAAGTATTTTGCCGGCGGGCGCGAGAAGCTTAAAGGAAGGTTTTCACCAAAGTTTCATATAACAGAGAAAACGAAGAGAATTCTTTTGATTGAACTCGATGAAACAATATGATAAAATTTGTGCTCGGGACACAAAATAAGAGGCTTTTTTAGTGCCGCTTTTTTAGTGCCGCTTTTTTAGAGAAAGAAAGGAAATTCAGATTTGAGAAATATTGGACGCAGTATAGGAACATACCTGATCATCTTTGTGGTGGTGCTCAGTCTGTCCATGATGTTAAGGGGCATGGCAGAAAGCGCTGATGTCAAGGAGGTCAAGTTTTCACAGTTTGCGACTCATCTTGAAAAGGGCGATTTCAAATCCATCAACATAACCGACAGAAAACTCGTCGGTGAAAAGAAGGATGGTACAAAAGAGGTGACATACGCGCCGTCGCTGGTCGAGATCAGCTGGCTCGAAGAAAAGACCATCAACCCGATGCTCGAAGAAAACAAGATCGAGCTCGAGAGCGAGCCGCCTAAGAGTGAGTACACGCTGCTCAACATCCTGCCTACCTTGCTTATGGTGGTGGCCATGGGATTCCTCTTCTACTTTATGATGAGTCAGGGGGGCAACAAGCAGGCTTTCCAGTTCGGCAAAAACCGGGCGCGGCTTTACAAGAGTGATGCAAAAGCCATAACGTTCAAAGACGTTGCAGGACTTGAAGAAGAAAAAACAGAGCTTTCCGAGATCGTGGACTTTCTCCGCAATCCGGGCAAGTATACAAAACTCGGCGCACGCATACCTAAAGGTGTACTGATGGTAGGCTCGCCGGGTACCGGTAAAACATACATTTCACGTGCCACGGCAGGCGAGGCGGGAGTGCCTTTCTTCACGATTTCCGGATCGGACTTCGTAGAGATGTTTGTCGGAGTCGGAGCTTCCAGAGTAAGAGACCTCTTCAACGAAGCCAAGAAGAATGCTCCGTGTATCGTTTTCATCGATGAGATAGACGCGGTCGGAAGACGCAGGGGCGCGGGCCTCGGCGGCGGAAACGACGAGAGAGAGCAGACGCTCAATCAGCTCCTCGTTGAGATGGACGGATTCGACGGAAACATAGGTATCATCATACTGGCAGCTACAAACAGACCTGACGTACTCGACCCTGCTCTGCTCAGACCGGGCAGATTCGACAGACAGATCGTGATCGGCATGCCGGATATCAAGGCGAGAGAAGAGATCTTCAGACTCTATACAAAGAACAAGCCTCTCGACTCGGATGTTTCACCTGAAATCCTCGCGAAGAGGACTCCGGGATTCTCGCCGGCAGATATCGAGAACCTCATAAATGAGGCAGCCCTTCTGACCGCGAGAAGAAACGGAACAAAGATAAGGATGGACGAGATAGAGGAGGCCACCACAAAGGTAATGGCCGGCCCGCAGAAGAAGTCCAGAGTCATCTCCGACAGTGAAAAGAAGCTGACTGCATACCATGAGGCCGGGCACGCCATCGTGATGCGTGCCACACCGGATTCAGACCCGGTACATCAGATAACTATCATCCCGAGAGGAATGGCCGGGGGCTTCACAATGTGGCTGCCTGAGGAGGACCGCTTCTTCGAGACAAGAGGCCACATGATAGATAACATCAAGCACCTTCTCGGCGGAAGAGTAGCTGAAGAGCTCAAGCTCGACGATATCTCGACCGGAGCGAGCAACGACCTCGAGCGCGCTACGAATATCGCCCGTCAGATGATCACAAAGTATGGCTTCAGCGAGAAGCTGGGTCCTGTATCATTCAGCTCCAACGATGAGGTGTTCCTCGGAAGGGACTTCTCGACACGCCAGAATTACTCTGAAGAGGTAGCTTCGGAGGTAGATCACGAGATCAGAGCTCTGCTGACGGAATGCTACGCGGAGACCAGAAGGATACTTCAGGAGAATGATGCCGCCTTTGAGAGAGTCGCTCAGGCACTGCTGCTCGTAGAGACCCTCGACGGTGATCAGTTCGAAAGACTGTTTACAGGCGAGGCTGATCCTGAGTCGATCATGCAGGAAGTCGAGAGCGAAAACAAAGAGATCGCCCGTAAAAACAAAAAGGAAGCCGAAGAAGCAAAGCGCATTGAAGAAGAAGAAAAGAGGCTGATGAAAGAAGAGCTCCAGAAGCTCAATAACGCAGCTTTTCAGGATGACCGCGAGGTCGTGAGCTTTGATGCAGATGATAAGGATCCTAAGTGATCCGATCAACAGACCGGAGAATAATAAACATGAAAATCAACGTAAATGATTGCCTTAAACTGGATGCGTTCAGAGGGAGCAGAGTCCTTTCGTGCAGGGAAGCCTGCACAAGACGCGTAAGATCGGTATCCGTGCTTGACGAGTCCGATCTTGACATGGGCGTAGATCGCAACGGCATCAAGGATCAGATGGTAATAACACACTTCTGGGCAAGCAAGGACGACATCGCTGCTCAGAAGAAGGCGGTAGCCGCTCTCGGCGCAAAGGGAATAAGCGCGCTGGTAGTCTATCTCAATGAGAGCGGAGTCAGGCAGGTCGCTCCTGAAGTCGTCGAGGCTGCTGAGAAGGCAGGCCTTCCGCTCATTGTCATTGATGATACCGGCAGCATAACATACAGCATGCTCATAGAGCAGGTTCTTGATAAGATCCTCTATGGCGAGAATTATGCGGACAATATCCTCAACAACACGATATATCATCTGCTCAACTTCGAAAAGCACAGCAGCTTTCCTGCAGCGCTCAGAGAGGCTGCTCTCAACAACAACTATCAGGTAGTACTCATGACAGAGGAGTATAATACCATACTTACTGTCGAGACGAGGCACCTCGTAAAGATCGAAGACGCGGTGCAGGCTGCCCGCAAGCTTGACGCGTTTTCAATGACAGGCTTTACGCGTGTAGAGATCGAAAGCGTCATCACATACTGGGGTTTCATAAATATCAAGGACAAAAGGTATATCCTTGTCATCGTCGACAACGAGGACGAATACTCAGCTGCCGAGATGAGCAAGCTCGCTCAGACGATAGAGCTCGCCATCGGAATGTGGAAGTATACTCCTGACAGGGATTCCAGAGCTGAATTCATCAAATCCGCAGTGCGCGGCGACATATCGTTCTGCCATACCCTGCTTGATGAATCGGGCCTCAGGGGCATGCAGTTCACCAGCGCCTTCTACATCAGAAATGCCGGCGACTACGTCAACGACTTTATGGACATCATCGCGGAATACAAGAAGAAGGTGGATTTCGGCCTGCTTACCACGACAGAGTCCAGCGAGATCTACGGCATCGTTTACACTGAAGGCGGCCAGGAGAAAGGCATAGAAGTCAAAAATGCCTGCCTCGAGATGTTCGACAGGCTGAAATCGGTAAAGAAGGATGGGAGGATATTCCACGTTACCGGTACGGAGAGGCTTGAGAGCTGCGTGGACGGCTTCAAAATGATCAACAAGACCGCAAGGTACATGGAGAAGGTCTTCCCGTTCAAGAGGGTATTCTCAAAATATGAGATCTCCATGGTAAGCGACTGTGTATACATGCAGAGCGGATCACAGGCGCAGAGGAAGATGTATCTCGATCTTCTGGAGCCTTTTGAACGTGAAGTCTCGCAGAACAAGGGCAGGATGCTTGTGGATACGCTGTCCACCTTCGTTCTCGACGCCGGTATGAACTCCGGAAGGACTGCGGAATTCCTCGAGATACATAACAACACCGTACAGTACAGGCTCAAAAAGGCCAATGAGATACTCGGCGCGGAAATGACAGCTAACAGGGTCATCCCGGGCCTTACACTCGCGCTCGCGCTCAAGAGACTCGAAGAGGAGGACTAGGATGCTTCTTGCTATAGATGTAGGCAATACCAACATCGTTCTGGGTGTATTTGAAGGTGATAAGCTGACAGAGAGCTGGAGACTTGCCACGGATGACAGGCGTTCAGCTGACGAGTACGGAACTATCATCGGTTCGATGTTCAGACGAATCGATATAACCGAAAAGGACATCGATGACATAATCATCGCTTCCGTAGTGCCGTCACTGCTCTTTACACTCGAGCACATGTGCCTGAAGTTCTACGAAAAGAATCCTATAGTAGTGGAACAGGGCATCAAGACGGGCATGAAGATCAAATACGAAAACCCGCGCGCTCTTGGCGCCGACCGTCTGGTCAACTCAGTCGCTGCACACGAGAGATATGGCGGCGACCTGATAGTAATAGACTTCGGAACGGCCACGACTTTCGATTGTGTATCAGCCGACGGATGCTTCCTCGGAGGAGCTATCGCACCTGGAATCAAGACCCAGGCCGCGGCTCTCTTTGAGCACACAGCCAAGCTCCCAAATGTAGACCTTGAGCTGCCGGGTAAGTTTATCTGCCGCAACACATCGGAGTCCATGCAGTCCGGACTCATCTACGGCCACATGGGCTTCACCGAGCGCATGGTAAAGGGCATGAAGCAGGAGATGGCAAAGGAGACAGGCTGCGATCCTGACAAGATCAGAGTCATAGCTACCGGAGGTATGGCGACGATGGTGGAGAGCGGAGTCGACTGCATAGACGTGATCGACAGAAGGCTCACGCTTGACGGCCTGCAGATGCTCTATCTCAAGAACAAAGGCCTCAACAAAAAGCGCGTGCTGCAGGATTAGACTTTATAAATCAAAGCTGCGCTTATATATGTTCGGCAGGTAACTCGAGCACGCCGGCACTTAGCGATTGACGAGCGTCAGCGAAGTCAGAGCTTAGTACCGCTGCGTGCGAATGTTAGCGAGAGCGTGCCTGACGGATATATATAAGCGCAGCGTAAAAAGAATAAATGAACATTGGAAATATAGCTTTGAAATCTCCATTCGTGCTGGCTCCGATGGCAGGCTTTACCGATGCTGCCACCCGTACCATCTGTGAAGAGCAGGGGGCCGCTCTCACCTATACTGAGATGGTAAGCGCGAAAGGCCTTTATTACGGCGGAAGCAAGACGAACAATCTTACATATATACCTGAAGGCGCAGGCCCGACGGCCATTCAGATCTTCGGAAGCGAACCTGAGATCATGGCTTACGCGACCCGCGAGCTCAGAAGCCTCCGCAATGAGATACTGGATATCAATATGGGCTGCCCTGTGCCAAAGGTGGTCAGGAACGGAGACGGATCAGCACTGATGCGCGATCCCGGACTCGTTTTCGAAATAGTAAAGGCTGTCTCGGCGGATGCCGGTAAGCCGGTGACCGTAAAGATACGCAAGGGCTTCGACAGTCCGAATGCCGTTGAGGTGGCTCTCGCTGCTCAGGAGGGCGGCGCCGCGGCTGTCTGCGTGCACGGAAGGACCCGCAGTCAGTACTACAGCGGTACAGTGGACAGGAGCATCATAAAGGATGTGAAGGATGCGCTCAGCATCCCTGTCATTGCCAGCGGAGATGTGGTCGACGTTGAGTCGGGAATGAGCATGCTTGCTGAGACCGGCTGCGACATGGTCATGATAGGCCGCGGAGCGCTGGGGAATCCATGGATCTTCAGAGAACTTAATGCCGCGTACATGGGCCTTGACATTCCTCCTCGTCCGTCGGATGAAGAACGTATCGCCATGATGCTGAGGCATCTTGAGATGATGTGTGAGCTCAAGGGCGAGACTGTAGGTGTCAAGGAGTTCAGAAAATACATAGTCAGATATACAAAGGGCATGCGCGGAGCCGCTGCGGTCAGACGCAGGGTGAATGACGCCGTAAGCCTGAAAGAAATGAAGGAAATCATACAGATTGGCTGATAACAACAACAGAAAAACATCAATGAAAAAAACGCTGCTTTCTGCCGTTCTGATCCTTGCTGTCTTCGCCATGTGCGGATGCTCCACCTGGACCAGCTTCAGGCAGACTTTTATTGCCGAGCCTCAGAGTGACACTGATCCGTCCATCACGATCGGTGTAATAGAACCTCAGACGGGAAGATATGCGGTAAAAGGGAAAGACGAGATCAAAGGCATAGAGCTGGCAAACAGCATCTACAACAATGTTGACGGGTACAAGGTGAATCTCGTAAAGGTCGACACGCAGTCTACCGTAGCAGGCACCGAGACTGCCATAAAGGCGCTCACGGAGATGAAACCTGTTGCCATCATAGGTTCTGCCGGTGAGGCTTCTTCGCTTACGATAGCCGAATATGTGGATGAAGCCGGGATACCGGCAATAACGCCTGCGGCCACAAACCCTCTTATCACACAGAACAGCACATATTATTTCAGAGCCTGTGTGACGGAATCCCAGATGGGAGAAGGTCTGGCGGAATATGCTGCCAAAGAGCTGGGCTCGGACAGTATCGCCGTAGTCAGCGTCAAAAATGACAGCAGTGTTTCGGCCCTGCTTGAAGGCTTTGACAGCAGGATAAAAAGGATAGCCGGCAAACGGAGCAGAGCAGTAGCTGTGACTGAAGAGATAAGCCCTGTGGAAGAAGATATGAGGAAGGTCCTGACTGAGATCCGCAGAAAGGGCGCCGATGTCTGCTTCGTTTCCATGGGAGCCGAGGAAATGGATATCTTCTTTAGGCTGGCTGAAGAAATGGGCCTTGAGAATGTGACCTTCATGGGCACAAGAAGCTGGGGTGACCCTGCATTCATTTCCATGATGAAAAAGCACAAGGACATCAAAGTGGTGTTCCCATATGAATCCGTGCTTACAAAAAACGACGACACCTCTGACACTTATACTGAAGAAGCTCAGAGATTTCAGATCGAGTATGCAAACAGATACGGTGCCGGCGATACGCCGACGGATAACGCAGCGCTTGCGTACGACTCGTACCTGCTCCTTATAAATGCCTTCCATAACGCAAAATCCACAGATGGAGCAGATATCCGCGAGGCCATGATGAACTTTGATGGGCTCAAGTGCGCAACGGGATCCTTCACGTTCGACGAAACCGGAAACGTAGTAAGGTCAGTAACACTTTCTACGATCAAGGGCGGCAAGCCTGTAACGGAGTATGTTACAAAGACTGAGGCTGAAGCCAAAGCACTGGAAGATCTCGAGAATGTCGTGACTGAGGAAGCCGATAAATGATAAGGAGAAAAACATGGGATATCTTGAAAGGATAGACGCCTATAAAGACGATATGCTTAAGGCTCTTGCAGAGTCTGTTTCGAAACCGAGTGTAAAAGCGGATCCCGTAAAAACAAAGGATGGGGATCTGCTGCCATTCGGACAGGGCGTACATGAGGCGCTCATCGACATGCTCGAGAGGGGCAAAGCGCTTGGCTTTGATACATACAATGATGACAATTACGCCGGACATATAGAGTGGAAGGCGGAAAACGGCTGTGATGAGTATTTCGGAATAGTAGGTCATCTTGATGTGGTGCCTGTCGACAGCGGCTGGGCAACAGACCCGTTCGAAATGACAGACAAGGGCGACGGTTTTGTTTACGGCAGAGGAACATCTGATGACAAGGGCCCTGTAGTGGCAGCTCTTTATGCCCTTAAGGCGCTGAAAGACGAAGGCCTTAAACCTAAGATGAACGTTAGGCTTGTGCTTGGACTCGATGAGGAGACCGGACACATAAGCGCAGAGCATTATACTGAAAACTGCGGACATCCTGTCATGGGATTCACCCCGGATGCTGATTTTCCGCTTGTAAACGGTGAAATGGGCATTCTGGTGTTTGAGCTCGCGAGGAAGTTCTCATCAAAGCCGGGCAAGGACGATCTCAGGCTGACCAGACTCGAGGGAGGCACGGCCCACAACGCGGTGCCGGCATATGCCAAGGCAGTGATCGCCGGAAACAAAAACCAGTACGGTCTCATAGCTGACAGGGCCAAGCTCTTCTGCGAGGAGACCGGCTACAGACTGAACGTCAGGAAGCAGGGAACATCACTTGTTGTGGAAGCCTTTGGAGAAGCCGCACACGGAGCTCATCCTGACCTCGGTCTCAACGCTGTGAGCATACTCATGGCTTTCCTGGGTAATATAAGCTTTGCCAATGAGGAACTCAATGAGTTCACGGCATTCTACAATGACAGTATCGGATTCGATCTTCACGGCGAGCGCATGGGATGCTTTTTTGAAGACGGTCCGTCAGGCCCATTGATTTTTAACGTCGGAGTCGCTAATATTAATGAGGATATAGCATCAGTCACAGTCAATATCAGATATCCTGTAAGCTATACCGACAGACAGGTGCTTGAGGGCATAGAATCGGTCCTCGGGGGAAGCCCGGTAGGTATAGTTACCAGGATGGTGCAGGAGCCTCTGTACAAGGATCTTGACGATCCTATGGTAATAGAGTACATGAAGGCGTATACTGATGAGACAGGCGACAGCGATGCTGAGCCTATGACCATCGGAGGCGGTACTTACGCCAAGATGTTCAATAACATACTTGCCTTCGGGGCAGCGTTCCCTGAAGACGAAAACACGATGCACCAGGCAGACGAAAAGTTCAGCATAAACTCGTTCATGAAAATGGCGCGCGTATATGCAAGAGCTGTTGAATCTATCTGCTGCGAATAAGCGCCGCTAAGCGGCATTCAACAATCAAATCTGTTTCAGGGCGTGGTGAAAGTCCACACCGGCGGTGATCGCAGATGGCAGTCTGCGTAAGTCCGCGAGCCGCATGGCCGAACCGGTGAGATTCCGGTACCGACGGTATAGTCCGGATGGAAGAAACAACATTGCAAAAAAGTATTTGTGATGAAATGGCCTTGACCTTATCAAGGCCATTATTAATGCCTGACAGATTCCACCCGTTCATGATATCGAAAAGGAGGAATGTGTTATGAACAACAACAGTATGTCTACAGCCAAACTGGCAAAGCTCGCAATGATGACAGCGGTATCGCTGGTACTGCTCTTTATCGTAAGGCTCCCGTGGCCGCCGGCTCCGTTCCTGGTATATGATCCGGCAGATGTGCCTATCTACATCACGGCCTTCGCCTTCGGTCCTGCAGAGGGACTCATCGTGACCCTTATAGTCTGCCTTCTTCAGGCATTCGGACTCGGAGGAGACGGATTCTACGGATTCATCATGCACTTTGTCGCGACAGGAATAGTCGCTGTTGTCATCGGCATGATGTATAAAAACAACAAGACAAAGAAGACAGCCATAAAGGCGCTTGTCGTCGGAGTGATAGTGACCGTGATAATCATGTGCATCATGAATCTCATCGTTACTCCTGCGTACATGGGAGCTCCGAGATCAGCGGTCCTCGCCATGCTTCCGACAGTCATAATCCCGTTCAACCTGGTAAAGGCCGGTGCGAACTCGCTGCTCACGGCACTGCTCTATAAGAGGCTGTCCGGTCTGCTTCACGGAAGCGGACAAACCGTAAAGCATGAAAGCATTTGATAAACACATATTATTACTGAAAAATGAAGAGGACACCCGCGCCCTGGGGCTTCGCATAGCCGAAGCCCTTGAGCCGGGTGACATTGTCGCGCTGGTCGGAGACCTGGGCACGGGAAAGACAGCGCTGACAAAATACATAGCTGAAGGGCTGGGTATCAGGGAAGAGATAAACAGTCCTACTTTTACTATTGTAAAGGAGTACAGGAGCGGAAGGCTGCCGTTGTATCACTTTGATGTTTACAGGCTCGGCAGCGGCGAGGAACTCCTGGATATAGGAGCCGAAGAGATGCTCGAGGGAGACGGAGCCTGCGTCATAGAATGGGCTGACATCGTTGCAGATGTGCTGCCTGATGACGCCATGGCCATACGCCTTGAGTACGCGGCAAATGAAGGGGAGCGCACAGCTGAATTTCTGTAAGGGATATGAAGATACTTGCTATAGAGACTACAGGTAAATACGGTTCGGCGTCGGTCATAGATGAGACCGGCCGCATTTTCAGTGCCTCTTCATCAGAGGAGATGAACCATCTCAGGGGAATGATAGGCCTGATCGATGATGCTCTGCACGAAGCGGGCATCACAAAGAACGAGCTTACTCATGTCGCCGCTTCAGCCGGCCCGGGGTCCTTCACGGGAATCAGGATAGGCGTAACTACTGCGCGCGTCATGTCTCAGATGCTGGGGATACCGTGCATCGCTGTGTCAACGCTCGCGGCCATGGCGGCAGGGGCGCTTGACAGCGCGATCAGCTGCGGAGCGCTGTATGTGGTGCCTGTCATCAACGCCAGAAGGCACCAGACATACGCCGGAGTCTATGAGGCCGTCTTTACGACAGATCATTCACAGAGCTCGGCGGTCAATGTAATGGAAGAGAAGCAGTACATGATAGAAGATCTGCTGGCTGAGCTTAAAGAGAGAATGAGCAGGCAGAGCGGAGCAGTCGCTTTCTTTACCGGCGACGGCATCGACGCGTACGGCAGCATCATCGAAAGCAGTCTGCCTGAAGGCTCATATGTGTTCGCGGACGAAGAGCACAGATACCAGCATTCGGCGTCCGTTGCAGAAGAAGCGCTCAGAAAGGCTGCCGCGGGAGATGTGCTTGCGTATAATGAACTCATGCCTGAGTACATGCGCCTCGCGGAGGCGGAGCAGCGGCTCAGGGCTGGTACGCTGAGCGACAGGATAAAGCAGCCTTCGAAGTAAAAAGAAAGCCGGTACGGATATGAACGAAGAGATCATCATAAGACAGGCGAAGCTTTACGATGTGCCTGCCATGGCGCGCATCGAGAGGGATTCCTTTGAATCTCCGTGGAGCGCTGAAGAAATAACAAAAGACGTCACCTCCGGAGGCAGCGTCTATGTGGCTGTTGCGGAGTGCGGCGGCGAAAAAGCCGGCTACGGCGAGATCCGCATGGTCGCCGGAGAGGCACAGATATACAACATAGCCATAGCTCCTGAGTTCAGGAGAAAAGGCATAGGCGAAGAGCTGCTCCGCCACATGACAGAAAAGGCAGAAGCTGACGGATGCGGGCTTGCAACGCTTGAGGTAAGAGGCAGCAATAAAGCGGCGATGGAGCTCTATACAAAGCTCGGTTTCCGGGAAGTCGGACGCCGCAGGGGTTATTACTCAAAGGGAGGAGAGGATGCCGTGCTGATGGACCTTGACCTCCGCAAAGTCGAAGTAGAAGTAGAGATAGAAACGCTATGAAAGACGGGAGATTCCTTACACTCGGAATAGAGACAAGCTGTGATGAAACAGCAGCCTCGGTGGTTGCCGACGGCCGCTTTGTTATGAGCAATGTCATAAGCTCCCAGATAGACATACATACGGCATACGGCGGAGTAGTGCCCGAGATAGCCTCGAGGAAGCACCTCGAGCGCATCAACGATGTTATCGGAAAGGCGCTTGATGATGCCGGAGTGGGCACCGGAGAGATAGATCTCATAGGCGTAACATACGGACCGGGGCTGGTAGGCGCTCTCCTGATAGGCGTGGCGGCCGCCAAGGCGATGGCTTACGCGTGCGACATACCTCTTGTGGGAGTGAATCACATGCACGGGCATATTGCGGCCAACTATCTTGAGCACCCGCAGCTTGAGCCTCCGTTCATGGCGCTCATAGTATCGGGCGGGCACACGGAGATAGTGAATGTTCCGGCCTACAACAGCTGCGAAAAGCTCGGAGGCACGCGCGATGACGCAGCGGGCGAAGCCTTTGATAAGGTGGCAAGAGTGATAGGACTCGGCTACCCGGGCGGCCCTAAGATAGACAAAGCCGCTAAGGAGGGTGACGCGGAAAGCATCGCCTTCAAGCGTGTTTACCTTGAGCAGGGAAGCCTCGATTTCAGCTTTTCCGGGCTCAAGACACAGGCCCTCAACTACCTCAACCAGGAGAGACAGGCAGGCAGGGAGATAAACGTGAACGATGTGGCCGCGAGCTTCCAGGAAGCCGTAGTGGAGGTCATAGCAGATAAAGCCGTAATGGCTGCTCAGAAATACGGACAGAAGCGTATTGTGATGGCCGGCGGCGTCGCGTCCAATTCGAGGCTCAGAGCCCTGATGGCGGAAAAGGCCGGAAGCGCGGGCATCGATGTTCTAAAGCCGAGCCCTGTGCTCTGCACGGACAACGGGGCCATGATAGCTTCTGCCGCATATTACGCGTACAGATCGGGAGCGGAGTCCGACCTCGGACTTGACGCTGTTCCGGGACTGGAGTTCTAGACGATGCTTATTATCACGGGCAAGGACATAAGCAAGGCATATGGAACAGACATCATTTTTGAGGATGTCTGTTTTGGTGTGGAAAAAGGAGACCGTGTAGGCATAGTCGGAGCAAACGGGACCGGCAAGAGCACGCTCCTGGGCATCATCGCCGGAGACATAGAGGCGACATCCGGGAATCTGTACATAAGAAACGATTATAACGTGGGATATCTGCGCCAGCAGAACCACTTCGAAGGAAGCGGCACGGTAAGATCGCAGGCCGAGAAGAGCTTCACGCACCTCTTTGAGATGGAGAAGAAGCTCGAGAGGCTGCAGCTCGCGATCACCGATCATGAGAGCGAAAGCTTTGAGAGAGACCTTGAGGAGTACACAAGGCTTATAGAGGAGTACGAACGCAGGGGCGGATACACATACAAGAGCGAGCTTGGAGCGATGCTCACGCACATGGGCTTCGATGAAGAAGCGCAGAACAAAGAGATAAGCAAGCTGTCGGGCGGTGAGAGGACCCGATTGGCCCTGAGCTGCCTGCTTCTGAGCAAGCCTGATGTTCTGATGCTCGACGAGCCTACCAACCATCTCGATCTCCATATGCTCGAGTGGCTCGAATCATACCTGGAAAGCTACAAGGGGACCATCATGGTGGTATCGCACGACAGATACTTCCTTGACCGCGTAGCCAATAAAATATTCGACCTCGGAAGCGGCACCCTTGAAGCATATACCGGCAATTACTCCGAATTCCTCGTAAAGAGGGAAGAACGCTTCGAGGTGATGCGCCGTGAATATGAGAAGCAGCAGGCAGAGATCGCCAGGCAGGAGGAGATGATACGCCGCTTTAAGCAGCATGGCACCGAGCATCTGGCAAAGCGCGCTGCCTCGCGTGAAAAACGGCTCGCCATGATAGAACTCAAGGAAAAGCCGAGGCTGAAGCAGAACAGGATGAAGCTCAGTTTTGAGGCGGATTTCAAGAGCGGAGGAGAGGTGCTCGAGGCTGAAGACCTCTCAAAGAGCTTCGGAAGCAGAAAGCTTTTCGATCATGCCGGGCTTCTTATCCGCAAGGGGGAGAGGGTCTGCATCATAGGTGACAACGGAATAGGCAAGACGACGCTCCTGAAGATACTGATGGGCCTCGAGAAGCCTGACGATGGTTATCTCAGGACGGGCTACAACGTAAACTTCGGATACTATGACCAGGGCCAGCTTCTGCTTGACGAGAACGAGACCGTGCTCGGCGAGATGAAGAACGCCTATCATCTCTATACCGACACCGAGATGAGGTCGCTGCTGGGACGCTTCCTGTTCACGGGAGATGACGTCTTTAAGCAGGTGAAAGACCTTTCGGGAGGAGAGAAGGCCAAGCTCTCGCTGCTGAAACTCATGCTTTCAGGCTCAAACACCCTGGTGCTCGACGAGCCTACGAACCACCTGGATATCGAATCAAAGGAGATCGTTGAAGAAGCCCTGATGGAATTCGAAGGCACGCTTCTCATAGTCTCGCACGACAGATATCTGCTCAATACGATCCCTGACAGGATACTCGAGCTGACCGAACACGGGCTGGTGGAGTACAAGGGCAAGTTCGATTATTACCTCGAAAAATCGGGGAGAGCACCGGCAGGTGCGGGTGCTGAAGCTGAGAGCCGTCCTGCGCGCAAAGAGGCGGATGAACTCGAGCTCACAAAAAAGCTCATAAAGGATTCCGAGGCTGAGCGCAAGGCGAAGAAGCAGAATGAGGCTGAAGAGCGAAGAAGGCAGAGAAGGGCTGAAAGCGTCGAAAACAGGATACATGAGATAGAAACGGAGCTGGCTGACATCCAGGATGAGATGTCGCTCCCTGAGAATGCCTCCGATCCGGCATGGATGCACGACAAGGCCTCAAAAATGGCCGAACTCGAGGAGGAGGTCACAAAACTCTATGACGAATGGATGGAGCTTCAGTAGATTTCTCTTTGTGAAAAAAATGTACAATTTTGTTAAAAATTCTACGCAAGTCGTTGAAATGGTAAACCAGCGTAGTCTATAATATTGATATATTCTATGGAATGACTATTCAGTATAAGGAGATAAAACTATGACTTTTGACAAAATACAGGCACTTATCGTAGAGCAGCTCGATGTGGATCCTTCGCAGGTAACAATGGATACAGACTTCATGAAGGATCTCGAGGCGGACTCACTCGATGCTGTTGAGATCATCCTCGGCGTAGAGGATGAGTATGGAATAGAGATACCTGATGATGTTGCTGAGAACTTCACAAAGGTCGGCGATATCGTCAAATACGTTGACGAAAATAAATAAAAACGAGGTGTGCCATGGGCAAGATGAAAGTTTCAAACGCGATCATCCGCCGGCTCCCTCGCTACAGAAGGTATCTCGGATATCTTCAGACAAAAGGCATCAAAAAGATATCCTCTAACGAGCTCAGTGAGATGATCGGATATACTGCTTCCCAGATCAGGCAGGATCTCAACACTTTCGGTGAGTTCGGTCAGCAGGGATATGGCTACGAGGTCGACAGGTTATATAAAGAGATCAACAGGATACTCGGACTGGACAGAGAATACAAGACGGTTGTCGTCGGAGTAGGTAATCTCGGACAGGCCATCACCAATTACACCTATTATTACAAGATCGGGTTCAACATCATCGGGCTCTTCGACGCGAACCCGAGGATAGTCGGCAATGTCATCAACGACGTTGAGGTAATGGACAGCGCCGATCTTGAGGAGTACTGCAAGAGGGAAAAAATCGATATCGGCATTATTTGCGTAAACAGGGAAAACGCGCAGAAGGTGGCGGACTCGCTTGTTTCGGGAGGCGTAAAAGGCATCTGGAATTTCGCGCCTATCGATCTTGAGATACCTGAGGGCATCGCTCTCGAGTCGGTACATCTTTCGGACAGCCTTCACGCTCTTTCGTTCATGATCAAGAGAATGAATGAAAACAATGACTGATGTCTGAAAAAGATCAGTAAAAAAATCCCGTAGCTTTCGCTGCGGGATTTTGATCATTATTGATGACCGCTTATGCCTCTACAGGAGCTCCTACAGGGCAGTTAGCAGCGCAAGCTCCGCAATCGATGCAAGCGCTCTCGTCGATAACATAAGGTGTTCCCTCTGTGATTGCCTCTACAGGGCAGTTACCAGCGCAAACTCCGCAGCCGATGCAGTCGTCAGTGATCTTAAAAGCCATTTCTTTACCTCCTTGGTTATAACTATATCTACTACACGATGAGTATAACACCACGATTGAAGCTTGTAAATAACAAAAAAACAAAATAGTACAATCCTACCAAAGCGGTGGGAATTAAGGATTTCAGGCTTATGAAGGTAGTTTCATTTACAGGAAAAAGCGGAACGGGAAAGAGCTTCCAGGCAACTGCGCTGGCGCAGAGGCGGGGCTTCGATGCCATTATCGACGACGGCCTGCTGATCTATAAAGGTCAGATAGTTGCCGGAAGCTCGGCAAAAAAATGCGCTTCAAAGGCCGCCGCGATGAGGACGGCGCTCTTCAATTATGAAGATCACAGAGAAGCTGTGAAGGCTGCCATCGAAAGATGTGATCCGCAGGCGCTCATGATAATCGGAACATCGGACAGGATGACAGACCTGGTAGCTGAGCAACTTGGGCTGCCTCATCCGGAAGAACGAATATATATAGAAGATGTGACGACTGAAGAGGAGCGCAAGATTGCCGCGCATTACCGGATCGATGAAGGCGAGCATGTAATACCGGCGCCTTCCGGCCAGCTCAGACGTGACTTTGCGGGCTATTTCATGGATCCTATCAAGCAGTTCATACACAAGGCGCGGGGGAATGCCGTGCACGACGAGAAACAGGTGGATGACGGCCCTAATGACCGCACCGTGGTAAGGCCTACGTTCAGCTATTTCGGAAGCTTTACCATAAGCGAGCAGGTCATAAGGGATATCATCAAGATCGCAGCGGAGGCGTATGAATCGCACCTTGTCGTTGTGGACAGGATGAACAACGGAAAGCAGACCAACATGTCAGTCACCATAGATGTGATGGCCGTGCGCGATCCTGAGTCGATAGACAAGTGCCTTGATCTGCAGCAGGATGTCTACGGTGCGCTTTCCACCATGACGGCTTTTACCATAGACAGCGTAAATGTGAGGATAAGAGACATGGTCAGGGACAGGGAGGAGATGCTCTCCAGAAAGCTCCACTGACAAAAGAGGAAAAATGATTTTTGAAAATGTAAAGGATTTAGATCTCACGCATACTTTTGAGTGCGGACAGTGCTTCAGATGGGTGCCTGACGGTCCGGATGCGTACACCGGGGCCGCAGGCGCTTTTGCCGCCCGCGTGAGTCTCGCGGACGGCTGCCTTGATGTGGAAGCCACAGGCGGCGATGAACAATTCTGGAGACGCTACTTTGACCTGGATACAGATTACGGGGAGATCAAAAGAAAGCTGACGGAGTCCGAACCTCTCATAAAGCCCGCGGCTGAGTATGGCCGGGGCATAAGGATACTCAATCAGGATCCGTTTGAGACCATAATCTCATTCATAATATCCCAGAACAACAACATCCCGAGGATACGCAAAAACATCGAATCCCTATGCAGGGCGTACGGGGAGCCGATAGAAGGGAGCAGTCTCTTCTCATTTCCTTCGCCTGAAGCTCTGGCAGATGCCGATGTCGATGATCTGGCCGGACTCAGGCTGGGATACAGAAGCGGATACATCAAGGCAAGCGCGGAGAGGTATCTGCGAGAGGGATGTCCGGAATGCCGCGAAGAGCTGCTGGCGTTCCACGGCATCGGGCCTAAGGTGGCAAACTGCATAATGCTGTTCGGGCTCAGGGATACAGCGGCGTTCCCGATAGACACATGGGTGAAGCAGATCATGAACGACATGTACGGCTTCGACCTTAAGGATACGAAGGGCATGCAGGCGTTCGCGGCTGAAAAATACGGAGATCTGGCAGGGTACGCCCAGCAGTATCTTTTCTACTACTACAGAGACAGGAGCCGCAGCTGACAGCCCCGCGAATATGTCAAATTCTTCATATTCGGGTGTTGACAGTATTCTCCTCTGTGAGTACAATAGGTTTTGGAAATTGGCACTCATACATTCAGAGTGCTAACAAATATAACTGATTAGGAGGCATGAAATGAGCATCGGAATCAAACCGCTCGGAGCAAGAGTAGTTATAAAGAAAATGGAAGCCGAAGAGAAGACAGAAGCAGGTCTTCTGCTTTCCGGAAGCGCAAAGGAAAAGCCTCAGCAGGCTGAAGTCCTTGCTGTCGGCCCTGGCACAGAAGAAGAGCCTATGCAGCTCAAGGTTGGCGATATCGTCATTTTCAGCAGATATGGCGGAAACGAGCTTAAGTACAAGGGCGTTGAATATACTATCATCAATCAGAAGGACATCCTCGCTACTATAGAGTAACAGCAGCGGGTGAATATACAAGGAGGTATCACTAATGGCTAAAGAACTTTATTACGGCGAGGACTCAAGAAGAAGTCTTCTTGCCGGAGTAGACAAACTCGCAGATACAGTAAAGATCACACTCGGACCTAAGGGCAGAAACGTACTGATCGAAAGATCATACGGATCACCGCTGATCACAAATGACGGTGTTACTATCGCAAGAGAGATCGAGCTCGAGAATCAGGTAGAGAACATGGGCGCTCAGCTCGTTAAGGAAGTCGCTACAAAGACAAACGATGTAGCCGGTGACGGAACAACAACAGCCACACTCCTTACACAGAGCATCGTAAGAGAAGGATTCAAGAACGTAACAGCCGGAGCGAATCCGATGATCCTCAAGAAGGGTATCGCAGGCGCTGTAGAGGCTGCGGTAGACAACCTCAAGGCTGCCGCCAAGCCGGTAGACGATAAGGCCGCTATCGCGCAGGTAGCTTCCGTATCCGCCAACGACACTGAGATCGGCGAGCTCATCGCTGAGGCAATGGAAAAGGTCGGCAAGGACGGCGTTATCACGGTAGAAGAGTCCAAGACTCTCGGCACTTCGCTCGACGTCGTTGAGGGAATGCAGTTCGACAGAGGATATCTGTCACCTTACATGGCAAACAACGAGAAGATGGAAGCTGTCATGAACAAGCCTTTCATTCTTCTTACAGATAAGAAGCTCAGCAACATCCAGGACATCATCCCTCTGCTCGAGGGCATCATGAAGGCAGGCAGAAGTCTCCTCATCGTAGCTGAGGACGTAGACGGCGAAGCACTCGCTACACTCGTACTCAACAAGCTGAGAGGAACACTCGACGTAGTTGCTGTAAAGGCCCCTGGCTTCGGCGACAGACGTAAGGCAATGATGGAAGACATCGCTGTACTGACAGGCGGAGTCGTTATTTCCGAGGAGCTCGGATATGAGCTTAAGGAAGCGACGATCGACATGCTCGGTCAGGCAGAAACTGTCAAGGTCAACAAGGACAACACAGTTATCGTAGGCGGCGCAGGCAGCAAGGAAGAGCTCGCTGCAAGAGTTGCTCAGATCAAGGCATCGATCGAAGAGACAACATCCGACTTCGACAGAGAGAAGCTCCAGGAGAGACTTGCCAAGCTGAGCGGCGGTGTAGCCGTTATCAATGCCGGAGCAGCTTCCGAGACAGAGCTCAAGGAAAAGAAGCTCAGACTCGAGGACGCCCTCAATGCTACAAAGGCAGCTGTTGAAGAAGGAATCGTCGCAGGCGGCGGAGTTTCCCTCATCAGAGCCATCGCTGCAGTCAAGGCTTACGCTGATCAGCAGGAAGGCGATGTAAAGACAGGCGCCAAGATCGTTGAGAGAGCTCTCGAAGAGCCGGTAAGACAGATCGCCGAGAACGCCGGATTCGACGGAGCAGTCGTAGTTGCAGAAGTCAAGAAGGCAGAAGGCAATGTCGGATTCAACGCAGCAAACGAGACATATGAAGATATGATCGCTGCCGGAATCGTAGACCCTGTAAAGGTAACAAGATCAGCTCTGCAGAACGCAGCTTCAGTTGCAAGCATGCTGCTCACAACAGAAGCAGGCATCACACAGATCAAAGAACCGGAACCACCAATGCCACAGGGTGGTGCAGGCATGGGCATGATGTAAGGTTCTCTCCTGATCTCACGGCGTTGCCGTAAGGTCGAGAACCTTGATCTCCGGAGGCTGAGCTCCTCCGATAAAGCCTCTTGCTCGTAATATTCAAGAGCAAACAATGAAGCTCCGGATAAGTTTCAGAACTGATCCGGAGCTTTTTAGTTCAGTTTGCGGAGGCGGATGCGGAAGAGTATCTGGAGCAGTACGCCTTTGATAATGCTCGAGAAGGATATCGCCCACCACACTCCGTTGATGCCGAGCACAGGCATCAGAAGCCAGCACATCGGTATCCTCGCGACTGTCAGTACAAGGCCGGTGATAGACGGCAGCTTCGTCTGGCCGATGCCGTTGAACGCGCCGGTCGTTGCCATTTCGTAGCACATGAAGAGCTGTGACAGGCCTACTATTCTCAGGTAGTTCGCTCCGCCCGCTATCACATCGGGCTCGTGTATGAATATCCCGAACAGAGGGCCGGCTCCGAGTACCAGCATGAGGGTGACGAGCGCGCCGAAAACCGTCATAATGCCGGTGCCTGTATTGAAGCCTTTTTTGACTCTGTCAAAGTTTTCTGCTCCGTAGTTCTGGGCGGTGAATGAGTTCATGGCGTACGAGAAGCCCTCTGATGTCATCCATGTCACCGATTCTATCTGGCCGCCTATCCTCTGTACGGCAACCGCGGCGTCTCCGAAGGTTACGATGATCCTTGAGATCACGATAGAGATGACCGCGTAGACGATGTTGAATATGGCAGGAGGCGCGCCGAGCTTAATTATGCGTATGGCCTCCCTGTGCCCTGACATTGCGAAAAGCCGGAATCCCTTGAACAGATAGTCGTCCCTGCATATGAAGAGGGCAAACAGCAGGGCTGAAGCAGACTGTGAGATAACAGTCGCGGCCGCGGCTCCTATGACGCCGAGCTGAGGGAAGGGACCTGGCCCGAAGATGAGAACAGGATCGAGAACTATATTAAGGCCCGCTCCCGCGGCGTTATATTTGAAAGGAGTCCTGCTGTCGCCGGCTGCCGTAAGAAGGCCCTGCATCACATAGTTGAATCCCATTACGATGTTGCCGGCCGATACTATCGACAGATATGATACGGCAAAAGAGACGGTGCCGGGATCGTGAAGCCTGAAGTAGTGTATGAGCTGATTCCTGAACAATATGCATGCGAGGGCATAGGCCGACATTATGATGAACATGAGGCGGATGGCGGCTCCGGCGTAACGTCTGGCTTTCTCTATGCTGCCTTCGCCTATGGACTGGCCTGTCATGATCTGTCCGCCGATCTGAGGTATCATGGCGACACCTGAACCGACCCACATGAAAGAACCCGCGACACCGACTGCTGTCACAGCCTGATTTCCAAGCTGTCCTACCCACATGGTGTCAAACAAGTTGTATGCCATTCCTATGAACTGCGTTCCCATTATGGGAAGCGAGAGGCTGAACAGCGCACCGGCAATGCTTCCGTTCAGCAGGTCTATTCTGTTTGATGCGTTTTCTTTTTCCATGATCACCCTATTTTTGCCAACGCTTATTTTACAACAGAGCAAAAGCGATAACAATCATCAGTGAGCTGGCAGGGGACAGTTTTGTATCTCGCCAATGCTAAAAAAAGTTAGTAAATTCTAACTTACGAAAATCGCTTTAATAGTCGCTTATATCGTGATATTATGTGACAAATCGGCAGAAAAAGCAGATTTGTTAAAGATAACTAACTTTTATTCAAGTTAACAATTTGTATCAATACACAGAAAGAGGTGCGAAATGGCGACTGTCCTCAAGGAACCATCAAGAACTTTTAATGAATACCTGCTCATTCCGGGATATTCGGGAATGGACGCAAGACCGGAGAACGTATCGCTTAAGACTCCGGTAGTCAGATACAGGAAGGGCGAGGAGCCTGCTCTGACGATGAATATTCCGCTGACTTCAGCTGTCATGCAGGCCGTATCCGACAACAACATGGCTGTTGCTCTCGCGAAGGAAGGCGGTATTTCCTTCATCTTCGGATCCCAGTCCGTTGCAAGCCAGGCGGCCATGGTAAGAAAGGCCAAGAGCTACAAGGCCGGTTTTGTGCCAAGCGATTCCAACCTGAGACCTGATGCCACTCTTAAAGACGTGCTCGATCTCAAAGCCGCGAAGGGACACTCCACGATCGCGATCACTGAAGACGGAACGGCTGACGGCAAGCTTCTCGGTATCGTAACCAGCAAGGACTACAGGATCTCCCGCATGAGCCTTGATGAAAAGGTATCCGAGTTTATGACGCCTTTCGACAAGATGGTATACGGACGCGAGGGAATCACTCTTTCCGAGGCGAACGACCTCATCTGGGACAACAAGGTTAATCAGCTGCCTATAATCGATGATAATCAGAGGCTTACATCATTTGTTTTCCGCAAGGACTACGATTCTCACAAGGAGCATCCTCTTGAACTTCTTGACGCGGACAAGAGATACATCGTCGGAGCCGGCATCAATACCAGAGACTATAAGGAAAGAGTTCCGGCACTGCTCGATGCCGGAGTGGACATACTCACTATCGACTCCTCGGAGGGCTACTCCGAATGGCAGGCTGCCACTCTCAAGTGGATCAGAGACAACTACGGCGACAGCGTAAAGGTTGGAGCCGGAAACGTAGTGGACGCTGACGGATTCAACTTCCTAGCTGACTGCGGAGCTGATTTCGTAAAGGTAGGCATCGGCGGCGGATCAATCTGCATCACACGTGAGCAGAAGGGCATCGGACGCGGACAGGCCTCAGCTGTAATAGAAGTTGCCCAGGCAAGAGACGAGTACTTCAAAAAGACGGGCGTGTATGTGCCTATCTGCTCTGACGGCGGAATCGTTTATGACTACCACATGACGCTTGCACTCGCCATGGGAGCCGACTTCATAATGCTGGGCAGATACTTTGCAAGATTCGACGAGTCACCGTCAGCGAAGCTCATGCTCAACGGAACATACGTAAAGGAATACTGGGGCGAAGGCTCGGCAAGGGCCCGCAACTGGCAGAGATACGACCTCGGCGGCGACGCCGGCCTCAAGTTTGAAGAGGGCGTGGATTCATACGTGCCATACGCGGGATCGCTCCACGACAACGTTCAGATGTCGCTCGGAAAGGTAAAATCCACGATGTGCAACTGCGGATCCCTTACGATCCCTGATTTCCATAAAAACGCCAAGCTGACTCTCGTATCGGCAGTCAGCATCGTTGAAGGCGGAGCGCACGATGTCATCCTGAAGGAGGTATCAGGGCGCAGCACAGGCGGCGGCCACTGATCTTACGACTGATCAAGCTAATTTCACTCACCTGAGTTTTACGGAGGTATATAAAATGGGTAATGTCAGACCGGAAACAATGGAACGTATCACAACACGTGCACTCGCTGACAAGTTCATCGAGGAGCAGCTCGCTGAGATCAAGGCGCAGGTGGGAGACAAGAAGGTGCTTCTTGCTCTCTCGGGCGGCGTTGACTCGAGCGTAGTGGCTGCACTGCTTATAAAGGCAATAGGAGACAATCTGGTCTGCGTTCATGTAAACCACGGACTCCTTCGCAAGGGCGAGCCTGAGATGGTCATCAAGGTGTTCAGGGAAGAGCTCGGCGCCAATCTTATCTACGTAGACGCTGTCGACAGATTCCTCGATAAGCTTGCGGGAGTGGATGATCCTGAGACCAAGCGCAAGATCATCGGCAAGGAATTTATCGACGTGTTCGCTGAAGAGGCTGCTAAGCTCGACGGCATCGCCTTCCTCGGACAGGGAACCATCTATCCTGACATCCTCGAGTCTGACGGCGTAAAGGCTCATCACAACGTAGGCGGCCTTCCTGAAGACCTTCAGTTTGAGCTTGTTGAGCCTGTGAAGCTGCTCTACAAGGACGAGGTAAGAGTTGTGGGATCAGCGCTCGGACTTCCTGACAACATGGTATACAGACAGCCGTTCCCAGGCCCTGGACTCGGCGTAAGATGCACCGGAGCTATCACAAGAGACAGGCTCGAGGCGCTCAGAGAGGCTGATGCGATCGTAAGAGAGGAGATCGGCAAGATGGAGAACGTTCCTTGGCAGTACTTCGCTGTTATCCCTGATCTTCAGTCGACAGGCATCAAGGACGGCAGGCGCTACATGGGCTGGCCTGTTATCATCAGAGCCATCAACACGGTAGATGCCGTAACGGCGGAATCAGTGGAGATCCCTTGGGATATGCTTAAGACCATGAGAGACCGCATTATCGCGACAGTTCCGGGCGTCAACAGAGTAATGTGGGATATCTCGGACAAGCCGGTCAGCACGATAGAGTGGGAATAAGGTCCGCTACCCAATATGCGGCTCTGTCGTTCTGACGTGACAGAAGAACTCAATCATTAATCAGCTCCTGTTAGGTTGATCTAACAGGAGCTGACCTTTTTGTTGACAAAACCAAGCGTTTTCAAGATTTTCAGCTATTATTGCCTGCCAGAAGCCCTGATCTAAAAACAAAAGGATCTTTGATTAAAAAAATGTAAAGGAATAGAATAAGTCCCGGAGGAGCATTTTATGCGAAAAGAAAAAAACATCACTGATTTTACAACCGGAAACGTACCACGGCAGCTGGTGAAATTCGCCACTCCGCTGTTTCTGTCGAGCCTTCTGCAGCTTGTATACAACATGGTCGACATGATTATCGTAGGGCAGAAGCTGGGCAAGGTCGGTCTTAGTGCGGTCTCGGTAGGCGGTGATGTTACAGGCTTCCTGACATTTGTCGCAATGGGATTCGGCAACGCCGGACAGATCATCATCTCACAGTACATCGGATCAGGGCAGAAGGATAAAATCAGCAGATTCATCGGAACTATGATGTGGTCTCTGATGGGATGCGGTGTTGTGATAAGTGTTGGCTGTCTGGCCATGAAGACACAGATTCTGAGCCTGATGAATACTCCTCAGGAGGCTTTCTCAGAAGCAGTCAGCTATGCTACTGTAACAATGGCGGGACTTATATTCATATATGGCTACAATGTGATGAGTGCCGTGCTGAGAGGAATGGGAGATTCAGTCCGCCCTTTCATATTTATAGCTATTGCTGCTGTTGGCAACATTATTCTGGATATTGTATTCGTAATTGTGATGAATATGGGCAGCGGAGGTGCAGCGCTTGCTACAGTAGCCAGCCAGGCATTCTCATTTGCAGGCTGCAGCATATATATCTATAGGAATAAACAGAAATACGAACTGACTCTGGCTAGAGATGAACTGCTGGGAATTGACAGCGGGATGCTTCTCAGCCTTTTAAAACTTGGTGTGCCGATGGCTATCAAATCAGCCTCAATTCATCTGTCCAAGTTGTTCGTAAACGCATACGTTAACTCATACGGAGTCGCGGTGTCAGCATTTGCCGGAATTGCGAATAAGATGTCAAGCGTGGTGAATACCCTTTCGAACTCATTCAATACCGCAGGAGCATCGATGGTCGGACAGAATATCGGCGCAGGAAACTATGACAGAGTCGGCAGGATAATGAAAGCTGATTATTCCATTACAGTTACACTTGCAGCTGTGTTTTCTGTTCTCATATTCATGTTCCCGGAACAGATATACGGACTTTTCACAAAAGAACCTGATGTAATTGCGATCGGGATAAAGTTTGTTCCGATCGCGATAGTCCTTTTCTTCGGAAGTGCATCCAGATCGGGTATGAATGCCCTTATCAACGGAAGCGGCAACTATAAGGTAAATTTTGCAACGGCCATTCTTGACGGGATCGTAATGAGAATAGGACTGGCGCTGATTTTCGGGCTTGTGCTGGGAATGAAGCACTACGGGTTCTGGCTTGGCGATGCTCTTGCGGGATTCACACCGCTCTGGATAGGACTCATTTTTTACTTCTCAGGTAAGTGGAAAAAGAGAAGCATTTAATAAAAAATTACGCCAGAGCGCAGCAATTCATTATGTACTGCTCTGGCGCTTTTAATTTGTAATGATACAGGCTATTCAAGCGTGTTCTTTATGAGGTAGCTGTCTTCTTCGATCGGTCTCAGCTCACTGAGGTCGTATGGTGTGTCCTGGTACACAAGATTCAGCCAGTTTGTATAGGTGCAGTTGGAGCTTGAACGCCAGGAGAGTATCGGTTCCCTGGACGGATCATCGCCCGGATAGTAGTTGACCGGGATGGCCGGGTCCAGACCCTTTGCGAGATCCCGCTTGTACTCTTTATCAAGGTCATATCTGTCATATTCCGAGTGCCCTGTAACAAACACCTGCCTGGATGAGTAAGCAAGGATCAGATAGCTACCGGCCTCAGGACTGTCAGCAACAACATAGAGCTCAGGATTGCTTCTGACTTTTTCTTCATCGAGACCTGTATATCTCGACTGGGGAACAAAGAATATATCATCCATTCCTCTCATCAGGATCTTCTTCCTGTGAATGACGCGGTGAAGATACACACCGCTCAGCTTTTCAGGCAGCATCCGCTTCTGTATCCCATGGTGGTAGTAAAGACCTGCCTGTGCTCCCCAGCATATGTGGAATGTGGAGTAGACATGTGTCTTCGACCATTCAAATATCTGACAAAGCTCGTCCCAGTAGTTGACTTCTTCGAATTCCAGCTGCTCCACCGGGGCGCCTGTGATGATCAGCCCGTCAAAACGTTTGTACCTGACGTCTTTGAATGTCTGATAGAATTTGTTGAGATGGGATCTGTCCACGTGAGTGCCGCGGTGAGTTGCTGTAGTAAGGAATGTGATCTCCAGCTGAATAGGAAAATTCGAAAGGACTCTGAGTATGTCAAGCTCGGTATCTTCCTTCAGCGGCATGAGATTGAGAATGGCGATCTCAAGTGGCCTTATATCCTGAGAGACCGCCCGGCTCTCATCCATTACGAATATGTTTTCATCCTCCAGTATCTTTTTGACCGGAAGATCGTTCTGTATCTTGATCGGCATTGATTGACTTCTCCTGTCCCGGATCTGCGGTTAATAATGTTTAATTATGATATTATGCCGCCTCACATGCTGTCAAATCATATTTGCAGAGAAAAACAGAGTCCGGTCACTTGCATGATCATGTTTTTTTCAGTAAGATTTTTTTTATGAAAACAGAAAAAGGAGGCATCAGGGAAAATGAAAGATTACGAACTCGGAACTAAATGTGTTCAGGCAGGATATACACCGGGCAACGGAGAGCCAAGGCAGATCCCTATAATACAGTCGACGACTTTTAAGTACGATACCGGCGAAGACATGGGAAAACTGTTCGACCTTGAAGCATCCGGTTACTTTTATACCAGACTTCAGAATCCGACCAACGACATGGTCGCAGCCAAGATAGCGGCTCTTGAGGGCGGCACGGCAGCAATGCTTACATCTTCCGGTCAGGCAGCCAACTTCTTTTCTTTGTTCAACATATGTGAATCAGGGGATCACATCGTCTCGTCCGCATCGATATACGGAGGAACATTCAACCTGATCTCCGTGACTATGGCAAAGATGGGCATAAGCGCAACATTCCTCTCTCCGGACTGCACAGAGGAAGAGCTGAACGCTGCATTCCGGGAAAACACAAAAGCAGTCTTCGGTGAGACAATAGCGAACCCTGCACTAACTGTTCTCGATATAGAGAAGTTCGCAAAAGCTGCGCACGAACACGGCGTGCCTCTGATCGTAGACAATACTTTCCCGACTCCTGTAAACTGCAGACCGATAGAATGGGGCGCGGATATCGTTACACATTCGACGACCAAGTACCTTGACGGACATGGTGCCGCAGTTGGCGGAGCTATTGTTGACTCAGGCAGATTCGACTGGATGGCTCATAAGGACAAGTTCCCGGGTCTCACGACGCCTGATGACTCATATCATGGGATAATCTATGCGGAGAAGTTCGGAAATGAGGGAGCATTTATCACCAAGGCGACCTCACAGCTGATGAGAGATTTCGGCAGCATCCAGTCGCCGCAGAATGCATTCCTGCTCAATCTGGGCCTCGAATCACTCCATGTCCGCATGCCTAAGCATGTAGAGAACGGGCAGGCTGTTGCGGAGTTCCTGGATAAACATCCTAAGGTAAAGAAGGTCAGCTACTCCGGTCTCCCTGGAGATCCGTATTATGAGATCGCCAGAAAATATATGCCAAACGGCGGATGCGGAGTCGTTTCGTTCGAGCTCGAAGACAGAGCCGCGGCGGAGAAGTTCATGGGACGCCTGAAACTCGCTGCGATAGAGACCCATGTTGCCGATGCAAGGACATGCTGTCTTAACCCGGCTTCGACCACGCACCGTCAGATGACGGATGAGCAGCTGAAGGCTGCCGGTGTTCCGGCAGGACTTGTAAGGATGTCTTGCGGACTTGAAGATAAAGAGGATCTGATCGAGGATATCAGACAGGCACTTGAAGATTAGGCAGGAGGAGGGGCTTTTATGCTGTGCATTCCATCCTGAAGTGAATCACACTGAGCATGGAGCTGAGTTCCTCGGACAAGCCTGTAAGCACAATCGAATTTGAGTAGCTCATGAAACCAGTCAATCTGTTCAGGGTATCGAGAATACGTGATGAGAAACTATTCAATATCATGGAGAAGCACGAGGCCGGTGATCATGATAATCACAGCATCCGCATCCATGAGATCGAATCTCTTCGCATACTCACAGATGCCCTGTCCGGACACGGGATAACGGTGAAGGATACCGACGGTTTTTACTTCGGATTCGTGATCCCTCTGATAGGCAAGGAGTTTGACCTCCTTAAGGTCACTGGGAAATTCTGTCTGAATATCGAACTGAAATCACAGGATGTGAGTGAAGAACAGATACTTGCACAGCTGAGAAAGAACCGGTATTATCTTACTCTTCTCAGAAGAAAGCTGATGATGTTCACCGTAGTTACAGATACTCTTACCTGTTACAGGCTTTCGGACGATGGTGAACTCGTTTCATCAGACATCAGGGAAATAGCGGGCGCTGTCAGAAAGTGCAGGGCGGCATATCACGGCAATATCGCAAAGCTGTTCCGCACTTCAGATTATCTGATCTCTCCTGAAGAAGATCCGGAAAGATTTCTGAAAGGGCAGTATTTTCTGTCCCCGGCTCAGGATTATGTAAAATCGGAACTGCTGAGGGACATATCAGACACTTCGTACTGCGCATTCTTCCATATATACGGGAAACCATGTACGGGAAAGACTCTTCTTATATATGATCTGGCCAAGCATCTGTCCGGCAGCGGCAAAACTCTTATAACCTGCGGGGAAAAGCCGTCGGAAGGACTGCTGTCGATAAGTGATTCTATAGAAAATCTTGATTTTATATCCGTGTCAGATATCACCGGGCCGGAGAAAATCAGCTGTTATGATTTTGTTCTGGTGGATGAAGCTCTTCGTATCGAACCGGCGGTGTTCGATGTCCTGATCAAAGCAGCAGAGACATATGAGCAGGTCTGTATTTTTTCTACAGACCCGTCTGCTGTGCTGACAGATACTGAACTCGAAAACGACATGCAGGGAAGGATACAGACACTTGGCCTTGCCGGGCAGTATGAGCTGTCGGAAAGACTGAGGGTGAACATGGAGATACAGACCTTCATCAACAGGCTCAGGCATTTAAGTTGTAAAACTGAAAAAAACTATGAATTTGAGCAAATATCAGTCAACTATGCCAACAACACGGATGAAGCCCGTGAGCTGATAGAATACTTCCGCGAAAAGGGATATGTATTCATCAACGCTCACAGGTACCCGAATGATCCTTTTGCAGATATTGAGGACTCTTTTGGATACAGGCATATAGCCGGCAGGGAATACAACAGCGCTGCAGTGCTGCTGGACGACTCGTTTTCATATGATGAAGACGGATATCTCAGGGGGATCCCTGAACCTGATCCGAAGCACCCGTATCCCGACATATTCGACCCTGGGATTACCCGTGTGCGCGAACGCCTTGCACTGGTGATCCTTGATGCACCCGAACTGCTTAGCAGCATACTTTCGATATTAGATTAAGAACTTTTGTGATAATTCCTGACAGCTCTGAATGATCCGATCAGCCGTAGTGCTTTCGCCAAAGCACTACTGTTTTTATCATAAGAACGCGAGAATACCCCTATCCTCTCTGTCTCCTTTTTTGTGCGCAGACAAAGAACCGTCACCTGTCTACTTCGTCTATTTTTGTGATAGAATCAGCGTGAAGGGCAAGGATCAGAAAGGACAGAAGGACGGGCTAGGAAAGAGATGGGAAAACTGAAAAGAAGAGTAATGAAAAAAGCCGCAAAATATGCGCTTAAGGCTGCAAAGAAGGGCGCCGGGAAAATACTGTCTGCTCCTCAGACGAATACTGAGAAGAAAAGCGCAGAAAAGGAAGCTCCGGGATTTGTTCCTAAGACCATAGGCAGCATTACCCTCAGGGCGATGCGAAGAAGCGACAGAAAAGAAGTCCTTGAGATGATGCGTGAATTCTACTCATCCGACGCGACTCTTACCGGCGGCTCAGATGAGATATTCAACAGGGACATAAATGAATGTCTTTCTGACAGCCCGTTTCTTGAAGGCTTTGTATTCGCGTACAAGGACGCGGACAGCAGCCTCTGGGGCTATGCCATGATCGCCCACAGCTTCAGCACTGAATTCGGAAAGCCGTGCATATGGATCGAAGATCTTTACCTTCGCGAGGAGGCGAGGGGCATGGGCCTTGCGTCAGGCTTCCTCAGCGGTCTGGAGGAAACGTATCCGGACTGCGTGATCAGGCTCGAAGCTGAATACGAGAACGAGCATGCGATGGAAGTGTATAAAGAGAAGGGATTCCGCGAATTCCCGTATGTTGAGATGATAAGGGAGGAGACAGAGAAAACTTCCCTGTCTCCGGAGGATAATTGAAGAAGTTATTACACGTAAGATCAATGATAACAGCGGCGGTCATGGCAGCGATCATGACCGTCATGCCATTCTGCTCAGCCCGGGCTTACGCTGCAGGGCCGCAGTCTTCGTTTGAGTATAAAAAATATCCGACTCATACGGAATATATGAAAGATCTCAGCATAAGGATGAGCAACGTATACAATAGCATCTCCGGCAAAACCGATGACGCAAAGATCATTCCTGTGCCGGGGATAGTAAAAACCTATATAAGGACAGACGGAGAGCGCTACAAATCTGAGAACTATGTCCCACAGGGCATATGCCGCGTCGGCAGGTATATCCTGGTTACTGCATATGATGCCAAAAAGAAGAATAACTCAGTGGTTTATGTGATAGATACCGGGAAAAATGAGCTGATATCCACTCTCACTATGCCTAACAGGTATCACGCAGGCGGGATCGCCTTTGACGGAGAAAACATATGGATGACGGGCAATACTTCAGATAAGTATGAGGGCGAACCGTTCGTTCAGTATATGGAATATGATACCTTCGTCTCACTTATCAAAAAACCTCTGGCAGAGGTATCCAGAGATGAGCTTTCAGTCCATATAACGATCAACAACAGGCCGTCGTTCCTGGAATACGACAACGGAGTACTCTGGGTGGGAACTTACGCAGGCAGCAAGGAAAGCTCAGAAGGCTACATGAACGGATATCCTATCGTAAAGAGGAACGGTAAGACGACTCTTAATACGCTGATGTACAGTATCATTACGGGTATCGATTCCAGTTCTCAGGGAGCAGACATAGATGGAAATAATCTGTATGTGTCCAGCTCATATAACGGCATGTTATACGGAGTGAAGACTTCATTCATCACAAAATACAGCATAAAATCGATAAAAAAAGGGGCTGAAACCCTTTCTGTCAGCGGTAAGGAGCTCAGCAGAGTGGAAGTCCCGAAGATGAATGAGGGTATACTCATTGAAGGACCTTCGATATATGTACTGTTTGAATCCGGAGCAAAGCAATATAAATACTGTGTAATGATAACAGACAGGATTCTCGCACTCAACAGGTCACTCTGGAACTGACAAGGAGCAGCCATGAAGAAGAAAGCCATAGTAATAATAGCGGCTATAGCTGTTCTGGCAGCTGCCGGAACCCTGATATACTACAAATATCTGAGAGATCCTAACCTTGCTGTGAGGAGCAAGGCTGTAGAAATCAGGGAAGACGAGGTGAAGCAGCTGGCTTTCAGCTACAGCGGAAATGATGAAGGGAAGAGCCTTAACCCGCTCTTCTTTGTGCCGGCCGAGAGCAGGGAATACAGATTCTCTGTTACAGATATCGTCAGCGACAGTACAGCCGGCATTGCTCTTTATGTGGCGGATGAAGAATTTGCGGATCATCTGGTGATCGACAATTATTCCTCCAAAAGCAGCGACAGCGACACGGAAGATCTCGAAGGGGATTCGTATCTTGAGAAGGGCAAAAAGTATTACATAATGACAGTAGTTAAAGGAAATGAGGAGACAGAGGATTTTGACGGCTCTGTCAGCATTACTGTTTCAAAGAAACCCGAAGACGAAGAACCCGCACAGCTGCCCGAAAACGACAGTGTCACTCTTACTGTAAAAAATGAAGGTCAGAGCTGTGCTTTGTTCAGCCCTGAGGAAAGCTCATATTTCAGATTCGATACGATGATCACTACCGGCGATGCGGCTGAGGGATTCTCATCCGTATCTTCGATCACTTCGGAGGAAGGCCGCAAAATACCGATGACCGAGGGCGTCGCGTGGCTCGAAGCCGGAAAGACTTACCATGTATGGGTAAATGTAAGTGAAACAGAGGAAAAGTCATCCGAGGTGGAATTATCCTGCATCAGACTGAATACTCTTGAGGTTTCAGGAACATGCGAAACAGAGCTGGAAGACGCCTCGCTTATAGAGTATACTGCTGAAGAAAGCGGCTATACAGCCGTCTACTCCGTATCGGAAGGTGATCCTGCCGGACTGGTATTTGAAAAACCGGGTTTCGCGATCAGGTCAGATGACAACTCCGCGCTGTTCAGCGAAAATGAAAAAGATTTTGCGATGGTATTCAAGGCTGAACGAGGTAAAAAATACCGTATCGCGGTCTATGGGGTAATAAAGGAATGTAAGGTCGTGACAGAACCGTACACCGAGGAAGAGGAAAGTGGAGAAGACGAGGTCACGGAAGGCATGGAAGAAATGAAAGAAACAGATCCGCAGGAGACGGATCAGCAGCAATAAAGGAGGACAGTCAATGGCCACAAACAGGATCCTTATAATAGACTTCGGCGGACAGTACAATCAGCTGATTGCCAGAAGAGTGAGGGAGAGCGGCGTATATTCAGAAGTCAGAGGCTTTGAGTCGGTGACTCTCGAAGACATACAGGAATTCGACCCGAAGGGCATCATATTCACAGGCGGACCACAGAGCGCCTATGGAGAAGGGGCGCCGTCCATCGATGACGGCATCTTTGAACTTGGGGTGCCGGTGCTCGGAATCTGTTACGGTGCCCAGCTCATGGCTTACCGCCTGGGCGGTAAGATAGAGTCTGCGCCCACGAGCGAATACGGACGCACGGAGGTCACAGTCACAGGAAAGGACGGGATACTCAGAACTGCGGACGATATCAATGTCTGCTGGATGAGCCACACTGACTATATAAGCGCTCCGCCTGAGGGCTTCACAGTCACCGCGCATACTGATGACTGCCCTGTAGCGGCCATGGAGGACCGCAGCAGGGGATTCTACGCGGTGCAGTTTCACCCTGAGGTCAACCATACGCAGCACGGAGCAGAGTTCATAAGGGACTTTGTACTCGATGTATGCGGATGCGATCAGGACTGGAAGATGGACTCTTATGCTGAGACACAGATCGCTGCGATCAGGGAAAAAGTCGGAGACGGCAAGGTGCTTCTCGCGCTGTCAGGCGGTGTCGATTCGTCGGTAGTTGCCGCTCTGCTTGCTAAGGCCATCGGATCTCAGCTGACCTGCGTATTTGTTGATCATGGTCTTATGAGAAAGAACGAAGCTGACGAAGTAGAGTCAATATTCGGCAAAGAGGGCAAGTTTGACCTCAATTTCATCAGGGTCAACGCTGCAGAAAGATACTACAGAAAACTTGCAGGTGTTACAGAGCCGGAGAGAAAGCGCAAGATCATCGGCGAAGAATTCATAAGGGTCTTTGAAGAGGAATCAAAAAAGATCGGTGCTGTTGACTATCTTGCGCAGGGCACGATCTATCCTGATATAATCGAAAGCGGCCTGGGCAAGTCCGCTGTTATAAAGTCCCATCATAATGTAGGGGGACTTCCTGACTACGTGGATTTCAGGGAGATCATAGAGCCTCTCAGGATGCTCTTCAAGGATGAGGTAAGGCAGCTCGGAAGAGAGCTCGGCCTGCCTGAATACCTTGTAACAAGGCAGCCGTTCCCGGGACCGGGCCTCGGAGTCAGGATCATCGGTGAAGTCACTGCAGATAAAGTGAAGATAGTCCAGGATGCTGATGCCATCTACAGGGAAGAGATAGACAAGGCCGGCCTGGCAGGGGAGATAAGCCAGTACTACGCGGCTCTTACCAACATGCAGACCGTCGGAGTCATGGGTGATTTCAGGACATATGACTACGCAATCGCTCTTAGGGCCGTGATCACTTCAGATTTCATGACAGCCACCGCCGCGGAGATACCATGGAACGTGCTTCAGCGCGTGATGACACGTATAGTGAACGAGGTGGATCACGTCAACAGGGTATTCTACGATCTTACGAGCAAACCACCGGGGACTGTAGAGATGGAGTAGATGCAGCAGCGCTGCTTCTGCTTTGATAAGGATGGGCTTTGCGCCTGTCCTTTTTGCATGCAAAAGGGCTGCGATTTGATGCCCTCACTATCAATATTTGTTAAAATACTTTTGTGCGGGAGCTTTTTAGTAGTAATGTTATTGAAAAGAGTTTTTGGGTGAAAACGATCCGGACTTGAGAATCAGGTAAACGATAATGAACGAACAGATCAGCAACAGAACAAAAAGACGCAGAAAAGCAAAGCAGAGAAAGCTCATAACGATAATAGTACTTCTCCTGCTGTGCGCTGCATCAGCAGCATATATACTGATGCATTTCGGCAGGGGAGAAGAGAAGAATACGGCTGAAGAACCGCCCGCGGAGACTCCTGCAGCTGAAGAGCCTGCTGCAGAAGAGACGGCGCAGACTGCAGATGCAGAGGCTGCCGCTTCGCATGTCTACTCACACAGAGGTGCGGCAGGCGATGATGAGCTGACTTTTGCCGCTTATGACAGGGCTGTTGAGGCCGGATCAAAATACATCGAGGCTGACCTTGTGGTATCCGCAAGCGGCACTGTATATCTTGCTCATGATGACTATGCCCTTGATATGACAGGTACCGGCGGATATTTCTCAGGAATGACTGACGGGCAGATTGACCAGCTGAAGACAAAATCTGGCAGCAATGTGCTGAAGCTTAAGGATCTTTTCGAGAAATACGGAGATTCAGTCAATTACATTTTAGATATCAAATACACGAGCCAGCGCAATATCGAAGCATTTACAATAGCCGTCAGGACAAACGGACTCGAAAATAATGTTATTGCGGCTTCAGCGTACTTTGATGCGCTCAGACCGCTCGATGAAACCTTCCCTGACATGACGAAGATCTATATCTGTGCAGATCAGGCGACATTCGATCTTGCTCTTGATCGTGATTATGTGGACATGATCAGTGTTCCGAAGGAAATCATGACGGCGGATAATCTAAAAGCGGCGCATGATCACGACAAGAAGTTCAGCGCGTGGACACTGAACAGCGAGGAAGAGATACGCGGGGCGATAGATCTCGGTGTGGACTCGTATTTCACCGATGACACCGCGCTTGCCATCAAAACTGAGCAGGAGTACCGGAGCGAATAGCAATGTAAATCAACGGCAGATGGTTCAGTGCCATCTGCTGTTTTTTTGTCCGCATTCATGGAAAAACAGTTGACAATCCAGATATATTGTATAAAATATAATTGTGTTAAATATATTAGACAGGAGGGCAGAGCATGGAAGAAGTATCCAAAAAAGAAATGATGAAACTGGAGAACCAGATGTGCTTTCCTCTTTATGCAGCAGCAAGAAAGGTGACCGCGCTTTACACGCCGTGGCTGAAGCAGCTTGGCATCACTTATACGCAGTACATCACATTCCTGGTGCTGTGGGAGAAAGACGGCCTCACCGTCGGAGAGATCTGCGACAGGCTGATGCTTGATAACGGCACTGTTTCACCGCTTCTCAAAAAGATGGAAAGCGCCGGATTTATAAAAAGAACGCGCAGCTCGGAAGATGACCGGGTAGTGGTGATCACACTGACGGAGCAGGGCAGGGACATGCAGAAAAGAGCAGAGGACATCCCTGAAAAGGTCGGAGGATGTATCGAGCTTTCTCCTGAAAAAGCAATACAACTCTATGAAACTTTATATGAGATCCTCGGAAATGAAAGGAGAGCAAAATGAGCAACGTTTATGATTTTGATGTAAAGGACAGATTCGGCAATATGGTAAGCCTTTCGGATTATAAGGGAAAGGTGCTTCTCATCGTGAATACGGCTACAGGCTGCGGCTTCACTCCTCATTATGATCCTCTTGAGGCTATGTACAAGGAGCTCAGGGATCAGGGCTTTGAGATCCTGGATTTCCCTTGCAACCAGTTCGCAGATCAGGCTCCTGGTTCTGATGACGAGATCCATGAGTTCTGCACTCTCAAGTTCGGAACGGAATTCCCGCAGTTCGCGAAGATCGATGTCAACGGCGAAACCGCTGATCCGCTGTTTGCCTATCTTGGAACCGAGAAGCCTTTCAACGGATTCGGCAGGGGACTCAAGAATGCTGCTCTCAATAAGTTTGCTGCGGCAAATAACAGGAAGTATGGTGATAAGACATACATCGGCTGGAATTTCACAAAATTCCTGGTCGACAGGGAGGGAAATGTCATCGCCAGATTTGAGCCTACCGATGATATGGGCGATGTAAAGAAGGCAGTGATCGCAGCTCTGTAATGCTTGTACAGCACGTACATCGATCATTATGAACGGCCAGCGCTGGAGTGTATAATGCTCCGGCGGTCTGCTGTTTTTTGGCAGCAGCAGACCGCGTCCGCTCAAAAAAGGTTTATAATAGAGCTTGAAATTTCTATTTTTTGGAGTATTATGCTGCAGGAAAGGAGAAAGACAAATGGCTTGGTACGAAGAGGCTGTTTTTTATCATATATACCCGCTCGGACTTCTGGGCGCACCTGAATTCAACGATCACGGTCAGCCGGTGCACAGACTGCAGGGGCTAAAGGCGTGGGCCGACCACATGAAGACCTGCGGTTTCAACGCTCTCTATCTGGGGCCGTGCTTCAGCTCGGGCTCGCATGGCTATGATACCGAGGATTACCGCCGTCTCGACGAGAGGCTTGGAGACAATGGAGACCTCAAAGATCTGGTCGCATACTGCCACGAAAGAGGCATACGCGTCATACTCGACGGGGTGTTCAATCACACGGGAAGGGGATTTTTCGCTTTCCGCGACCTTAAGGACAACAGGGAAGGCAGCCGGTTCAGAAACTGGTACTGCAATGTCAATTTCTGGGGAAACAACGAGTATGATGACGGGTTCTCCTATGAAAACTGGGGAGGCCACAATCTGCTGCCTAAACTGAATCTGTATGAGCCCGAAGTGAGACAGTATCTGTTCGACACTGTGCGCTTCTGGGTATCGGAGTTTGACATTGACGGGATCCGCCTTGACGCTGCAGATGTGCTTGAGCAGGGGTTCATGCGCGAGCTGAGAGGAATAGCTGACGGCCTGAAGGATGACTTCTGGCTGATGGGCGAGGTGATCCACGGAGAATACGGACGCTGGGTCAATGAAAGGACTCTGCACTCCGTGACCAATTATGCCCTGCACAAGGCCCTTTACAGCGCTCATAACGATCATAATTATTTTGAGATAGCCCATACGGTAAAGCGCCAGAGAGACATGGGGCTCGGAGACGGGGTTCATCTGTACAACTTCGTAGACAACCATGATGTGGAGCGCATCATGACAAAGCTACGCGACAAAAGACATTTTCTGCCGGTGCATGTACTTCTGTACGCACTGCCGGGGATCCCTTCCGTATACTACGGTTCGGAATTCGGCATAGAAGGAAGAAAGGAGAGGGGAACGGACGCGTCTCTGCGCCCTGCGCTCGATCTTGATGCTTTATCGGCTGAAGACAATATGCCGCTGCAGATAATAACCGCGCTCGGAAAGATCCACGGCAGGGAATCCGCGCTCTGGTACGGTGATTACCGCGAGATGGATCTTACGACTTTAAGGTATG
>Ga0256407_10000917_pt1 | contig 66420 bp, 58 predicted proteins | sample RumenRJG_04DNA_FD_193489 | JGI IMG/M metagenome (GOLD analysis project Ga0256407, IMG submission 193489) | Bovine rumen microbial communities from Lethbridge, Alberta, Canada - RJG_04 | ecosystem: Host-associated > Mammals > Digestive system > Stomach > Rumen | place: Canada: Alberta... | reverse complement strand
ACAACTCCGCTGCCGGGCCCTAAGGCGCAGGCTCTGATCGAGAGAAGAGCAAAGGCAACACCTAAGGCCATCGGAACTGCTTACAAGGCAGTTATCGAAAGAGGCGAAGGAGCAATGTTCGAAGACGTTGACGGCAACATCTTCCTGGACTGGATCGCAGGCGTAGGCGTACTGAACATCGGATACTCACACCCTGAGCTGATCGAAGCGGTCAAGGCACAGGCGGACAAGTACTTCCACTCAATGTTCAACATCACTACTCACGAACCATACGTAGCACTGGCAGAAGAGTTCTGCAAGATCGCGCCGGTAAGAGGCGAGGAGAAGCAGGCATTCTTCGTATGCTCCGGTTCAGAAGCGGATGAGAACGCAGTAAAGGTAGCGAGAAACGCTACAGGAAGACCTAACATCATCGTATTCACAGGCGCGTTCCACGGAAGAACATCCCTGACGATGACAATGACAGCTAAGAAGTCATACGCAGTAGGAATGGGACCATTCCCAGACGGAATCTACAGAGCAGAGTTCCCTAACCTCTACAGAGCTCCTGGCGACCTGGAGGGACAGGCAGCTATCGACTACTATGTAAGCAAGCTGGAAGAAGTATTCATCGAGGCAACTCCGTATGAATCATGCGCAGCTATCCTGTTCGAGCCTGTACAGGGCGAAGGCGGATTCATTCCTGCACCGCTCGAGTGGGTAAAGGCAGTAAGAAAGATCTGCGACGAGCACGGCATCCTGATGGTATGTGACGAAGTACAGTGCGGCTGGGCAAGATCCGGCAAGATGTTCGCATCAGAGTACTACAAAGAAGCAGGCTGCGCACCTGACATCATGACGACAGCCAAGTCGATCGCAGGCGGAATTCCACTCTCAGCTATCGTAGCGAGCAAGGAGATCATGGACAAGGTAAACCCTGGAACTATCGGCGGAACATACGGAGCAAATGCTCTGGCAGCAGTATCAGCGCTGAAGGTAATCGAAGTCATGACAAGAGACGACTTCCCTGCAAAGGCACTGCACATAGCAGACGTACTGACAGCAGGCTTCAAAGAGATGCAGAAGAAGTATCCATGCATCGGCGACGTAAGAGGAACCGGCGCAATGATGGGTATCGAGTTCATCAAGGACGAGAAGAAGACACCGGATGCAGAGATCGTAGGAAAGATCATACAGAACGCTATGAACAAGGGCCTGATGCTGGAAGCAGCAGGAACGTTCAACAACGTTATCAGAATCCTTTGCCCACTGGTTGCTACAGACGAGCAGCTGCAGGCAGGACTGAAGATCTTCGAGGAAGCGCTTGCAGAAGCAGCTAAATAAGAAGAAACGCGTAAGTACAATCCATAAAAGCAACGATATCCCGCAGAGCAGAGACCGTAACGGTCCCGCTCCTGCGGGATTTTGTTTTATCCATAATTTTACTGTGATAAACCGATAAATAATAGTAAAATAGACACAGAAAGAAAACGGACAATCATTATACAAGGAGGAGAGGAGGAAGAAAGGACATGAAAAAGATTCTGGCCATAATGATGTCGGTTGTTTTTGCCTTCACAATCTTCGGGCTTACGGGATGCGGAAGCAACGATACCAGTGAAAGACAGGACGAGGAAGAGGATTCCGCAGCTCCTGAGCTCAGTGAAGAGTATACTGCTTTTGCGGACGCTGTAGATCTCGACTTCGCCAAGGAAGTAAATGAGAAGGTCGCTTCTTTTGGTGATGACAAGGCTGTCGGCATGAGGTCAGCGGGATCACCGGCAGAGTATGAGACCTGCCAGTACCTTGAGGGCGTCATGAACGATATCGGCCTTAACAATGTAACGGTCGACGACATCACTGTAGACGGATGGACATTCAACGGGGCGAACATCTCGTTCAAAAACGCGAAAGGCGAAGATCAGAAGATCGACCTGGGCGGATATCAGACGACGATTCAGGCTGACAATCAGGAAGTTGAACTGGTGTATGTTAACCGCGGAACCGAGGCCGACTACGAGGGTCTGGATGTAACGGGCAAGCTGGTCCTCTTTGAGGTAAACCAGGAGGAAGACTGGTGGATCAACTATCCGGCATATCAGGCAAAGGCCAAGGGCGCTCTTTGCGCGATCGCGATGAGAGAGTTTGTAAATAAGGACGAAGACGGAACGAGAATCGGCGTTCAGGATGTGTGCGGACCTGCGGACGCGCCGGCTCTGGCAATAAGCCGCAAGGACTGCAACGCTCTGAAAAAAGCCATCAAAGCTTCGGGGGGAGACTCGATCAAGGTTACATTCAACGCCGACTCCAAGGTTACAGAAAACGCCACTTCACATAACCTCTACGGAGAAATTCCGGGAGCGACTGATGAGACCATATTCGTGTTTGCCCACATGGACGGATACTTCCACGCTGCATATGATGACGCGTGGGGCTGTGGAGCCAGCATGGGCATGGCAAAGGCTCTGATCGACAGCGGATATACGCCGGACAAGACAATCAGATTCTGCATACACGGCTCTGAAGAGTGGGGACGTGAAGGAAGCGAATACGACTGGTCGACAGGCGCGTATGAAGACATCATGACAAATCACCCTGATTGGGTAAACGGCGGATTCGCGATCGTGAACATGGACAGCGGATACACTGTTGAGGGAGAACCTAACAAGGGAACAAGAAGCTCAATCGAACTGAAGTCCTTTGCGAAGAAGAGCGTGGACGAACTCGCGGACAGCTCCAAGTACACATGGAAGCACCAGAACCTCAGCACATATACGGAAGATTTCCAGTGGACGCGTGTAGGCATTCCGGCAATATGCGCAGGTGACGGCGAAGGCACCAGCTACGACGACAACGGTTATCATTCAACATATGACAGCTGGAAATACCAGCCGCTTGACGAAGAGGGATTCGTCGAGATGATGAGAACCTTCGGCAAGGTCGTGATTGACCTCGACTCATGCATGGTAAGACCGATGAACTTCAAGGCAAGAATCAAGAGCTTCGAGAAATCGCTTAATGACGATGCCCAGAAACAGTTCGCTGATGCCATCAAGGAGGCATACGCCGCTGCCGACGGACTTCAGGCTGTGATGGACAAGACGGAAGAATCACGCGATGATGCGGCGGCTACCGAGCTTAACAAGAAGACACAGGAGGTTTATCTTGCGTTCCAGGATTCACTCCTCGGCCTTGACTTCATAAATGTAGACGCAATCATCAGACACGACATGTATGAAGACAATCTCGACAATATTGACGCCACGATAGAAGCTCTTGAAAAAGGAAACATTCAGGAAGCTTACGACGAATATCTGTGGGCAATCGACTGGTCGTGGTATGACATGAACTTCGATAAGGAGACCTGCGATTACATGAAGAACCAGCTCTTCCAGAAGCGCGACGATACATGGGGCGCCGGACTCATCAAGTATCCGCACGCGGATACCAACGCGATCGTAGTTTCCCTTAGGGACAAGTACGACAAGGAAGGCGCTGACGTGAGCGAGGAAATCGAAGCGCTCAAGGCGATAAGAGCCCAGCAGGCCGGTTATCTCGAACAGGTTTACGCGGACGAACTCGCGGGAATCCAGAAGGCGACCGAGCTGATGAATGCAATTGCTCAGTAAACTGAGACTATACAGGTATTAGGATATAAGAGAAGGAAATGCTGCTTATAATCAACGACAGTAAAAACGCTTATTTCAATCAGGCCGCGGAAGAGTATCTCATCGACAACTTCGATGAGGACATAGTCATGCTGTGGCGCAACGACAACACTGTTGTCGTGGGAAAAAACCAGAACACCATCGAGGAGATCGACGCACAGTACGTCCGTGACAACGGCATAAATGTTGTCAGGAGACTTACCGGCGGCGGCGCGGTCTTTCACGATCTGGGGAACGTGAATTACACGATAATCCAGACATACCGCGAAGGACTTTTCTCCAACTATGAATATTTCACAGAGATGGTGCGGGATTTTCTCCAGGGGCTGGGCGTGCGCGCGGTCCTCAGCGGCAGAAACGATCTGATGATAGACGGGAAGAAGTTCTCGGGGAACGCTCAGTGCGTCAGGAACGGCAGAATGATGCACCACGGAACGCTCATGTTCAGTTCCGATGTCAGCGACATCTCCGGAGCGCTCACGCCGAACCGGAAGAAGATCGAAAGCAAGGCGGTTAAATCTGTCAGGTCGCACGTGACGAACATCTCGTCGCACATGCAGCAGCATGAAAATAATGGAACAGAGGAGAGCAGCATGAGCGCTGAACAGTTCATGCTGCTCCTCTACGATTATTATCTTGAGAATTATCCCGACGCCGCTTCCTACGAGCTGACTGACGCGGACAAAGCGGCCATTCAGAAGCTGGCCGACGAAAAGTATTCAACATGGGAGTGGAACTACGGCGCGTCGCCTGCTTTTGCCGTTGCGGCGAGCCGCAAGTTTGCTTTTGGTCTTGTTGATGTGAGACTGAACGTCAGCCGCGGACGCATAAAAGATGTGCGCATATTCGGCGACTACTTCGGCGTCAGGAGCATATATGAAATCGAAGAACTGCTTGCGGGCACTGGGTACAGAAGCGACAAGATTGCGCAGGCTCTGTCACGGGTTAATCTCGGAGACTACATCAGCGGAATGACAGCGGAGGAACTCACCGAACTCATAGTGAGGGGCGGCATGTAACGGATTCGAAGATGATAGCGGTAGTGTGAAGCAGAATAGAAGCGAACTATACAAGATTTATTACCATTTCAGTTCCGGCACTATGAGTTTTTTAGTAATCAGGCATTAATTGTTTACACAGGTACAAGTTCGACCACGATTGTGACAACATAACTTGTAGTCATATTGAATCAAAGAGCGAAATAGAGGGAATAATACAAGATTATATACGTTATCAGTAACAAAACTAACAACATCCGCTTAAGACGGCTTCTTAACAGCCGCTCTTTTTTTGAAACGGATCTTGCATCAGGAAATGCAGGCCTTCTGAAACCCAACAAATAATAATCCTTCCCATAACGGTTTACAGATACCCCCTAGGGGTATATAATGGGTGCCGTCAGGAGGACCAAAACTATGAATAAAGCAATCAAAGATAATTGCTGCAGCAGAAATGAAGCAAAAGCAGTTGCAAATACGGAAGCAAAAGCAGAGGGAAGAACCAAGGAGAGATCTTCGGAGGAGTACAAGGACCTGGTAAACAGGCTCAGCCGCATCGAGGGTCAGATCAGAGGTCTTAAGAGAATGGTCGAGGAAGGTGCATACTGTCCGGACATTCTGAACCAGAGCGCCGCCGCAAGCGCGGCTCTTTCGAGTTTCAACCGGGTGCTAATGTCGAATCACATCAAGAGCTGTGTGATCGATGATGTAAGAGCGGGCAATGATGAGACAGTAGACGAGCTTCTGGGCATTCTGCAGAAGCTGATGAAGTAAAGCAAGGCATATTATTAAAGGCATAATAATGGAACAGTATTCAGTTACAGGAATGAGCTGCGCCGCGTGTCAGGCGAGAGTTGAGAAAGCGGTTTCAGGCGTGCCGGGCGTGGAGACGTGCTCGGTCAGCCTGCTGACCAACTCCATGGGCGTCGAGGGGACAGCGAGCGCAGAGGAAATAATTCAAGCAGTCGAAAAGGCCGGTTACGGAGCGAAGGTCAAGGTCTCCGAAGAAGAGCTGTTGAAGGACAGGGAAACGCCTAAGCTCAGGAAGAGACTTATCGCATCCGTCTGCTTTCTTGTTGTGCTCATGTATTTTTCCATGGGGCATCACATGCTGGGGCTTCCGGTGCCCGAAGCCGTTGAGGAAAGCATGGCGGTAAACGGCATGATTCAGATGGTGCTGGCTCTCGTGGTCATGTTCATCAACAGACAGTTCTTTATCAGCGGTTTCAAGTCGCTGGCAAGCCGCGCGCCGAACATGGACACTCTGGTGGCAATGGGTTCCGCGGTTGCTTTTGCATGGAGCACGGCGGAGCTGATCCGCGGAAGCGGCGACTTCTACTTCGAGACGGCTGCAATGATCGTGACACTGATTACTATCGGCAAAATGCTCGAGGCCATGTCAAAGGGAAGGACGACCGACGCCCTCAAGAGCCTTATGAAACTGGCGCCTAAGACAGTGACAATCTACGATGACGGCGCGGAAAAGACCGTACCTGTCGAGGACGTCCGCGTGGGTGATGTTTTCATCGTAAAGCCGGGTGAAAATGTGCCTGTGGACGGTGTTATAATCGAGGGGAGTACGGCGGTGAACGAGGCTGCCCTAACAGGCGAAAGCATTCCTGTAGACAAGGAGCCGGGCGATCAGATTTCAGCCGCGACGATGAACCAGTCAGGTTACATCCGCGCAAAGGCAACCCGCGTCGGCGAGGATACGACTCTGTCGCAGATAATCAGAATGGTCAGCGACGCCGCGGCGACCAAGGCGCCGATTGCCAGAATCGCCGATAAGGTTTCGGGCGTGTTCGTACCTGCAGTGCTGGTAATCGCTCTGATAGTAATAATAATCTGGCTGATCGCGGGTGCAGACGCCGGCTACGCTCTTGCGCGAGGCATTTCAGTGCTGGTAATAAGCTGTCCGTGCGCTCTCGGACTGGCGACGCCTGTAGCGATAATGGTCGGCAACGGAGTCGGCGCGAAGAACGGAATCCTGTTCAAGACGGCCCAGTCGCAGGAGGAGACCGGCAGAGTCGCGACCGTCGTTCTGGACAAGACCGGAACGATAACTGAAGGGCGTCCGCAGGTAACGGACATACTGCCGGCTGAGGGCGTAAGGGCAGAAGAACTGCTGGAGAAGGCTTTTGCGATTGAGAGCAGGAGCGAGCATCCTCTGGCGGTCGCGGTTACGGAAGCGGCCAAAGCAAAAGCAATGGAACCTGCTGATGTCACGGACTTTGAAGCGGCTCCCGGAAATGGTCTTACAGGCAGGCTGGAAGGCGTTGAGCTCACCGGCGGAAACCTGGAATTCGTGAGCAGGACAGCAGACGTAAGCGAAGAGTACAGAGCCCAGGCGGAGAAACTCGCTGAGGAAGGAAAGACATGCCTCTACTTCTCCGAGGGCGAGCCGGGAGGTTCCGCGGAAGGAAAATTCCTCGGCATCATCGCAGTTGCAGATACGATCAGAGATGACAGTCCGGAGGCTGTGCGCCAGCTGCGTAACATGGGAATCCACGTGATCATGCTTACGGGCGACAATGAACTTACGGCAAAGGCCATCGGGGCGCAGGCCGGCGTGGACGAGGTAATCGCGGGAGTCAAGCCGGACGGCAAGGACAGCGTGATAAGGGAGCTCGGAAAACGCGGCAAAGTCGCCATGGTGGGCGACGGCATAAACGACGCACCGGCGCTCACAAGGGCGGACGTGGGCATGGCCATAGGCGCCGGTACTGACGTAGCCATCGACGCTGCCGACGTGGTGCTCATGAACAGCAGGCTCACCGAAGTTCCCGCGGCGATTCGCCTGAGCAGAGCGACGCTGCGGAACATACACGAGAACCTGTTCTGGGCGTTCATATACAACGTAGCACTCATACCAGTCGCGGCCGGAGCGTACGTACACCTGACGGGATGGACGATGAACCCGATGCTGGGCGCGGCGGCCATGAGCCTTTCCAGCTTCTGCGTATGCATGAACGCGCTCAGGCTGAACCTGTTCGATGTGCACAGCACAAAGCGTGACAAAATGAGAAAAGCAAAACCGGCGGCATCAGACAGTGGAACAGAGATTGCCGTTAGCGAAGCAAATACAGAGACAAACAGAGAAACATATTTAACAGAGACGGAGGAAAAACAAATGGAAAAGACAATGAGCATCGAAGGAATGATGTGCGTGCACTGCGAAGCGACAGTGAAGAAGGCTCTCGAGGCTATCGACGGAGTTGAGGCTGCAGACGTAAGTCACGAGCAGAACAAGGCTGTAGTCACACTGGGATCGGACGTAGCTGATGATGTGCTGAAGGAAGCGGTCGAGGCAAAGGACTACACGGTTATCTCCATCGAATAAGCCTGACGGAAATCCGGAATTTGCGATATGAAAAACAGACCTGTATTTCACAAGATAACAATCAATACAGACCCCATAGTCGAGAGATGGCTCGGCAGAAATCCGGACGCGGAGGAAGTGCGCGCTTCCGATGACGAGTGGATAAGGGATTATCTGATTCACCACAAGAGAAGCATCGAAGAGATGATCTTCTGGGAAGATAACGTGGCGTGGATGCGAAATTATCTCGCCGTGAGAAGGGACTATGTCGAAAGAAGCATCGCGCAAAGCGTCAAGCGCAGCTACGCATTTCTCGACGTAGTCGACAGACTCATCCTCAGGGCTGTCGACGAAAACTGCATGCAGCTGCGCGCCTGGCTTGTAGAATACAAGAGCAGTATTTTTGACGATGAGTTCATCGACGCCGCGGATTCAGACCGGATAGATCTGGAGTTCGAGCTGAGGGAACCTCTGCCAGCCGAGAAGCACTCGCCGGGTGAAGAGGTCGTCATGGGACGCTACCGTTATCATGAAGACGGCAGTGAAGAGGATATGCCGTGGCAGGTGCTCGATATTATTGAGGACAAGGCACTGGTAGTCAGCCGCGATGTCATCGAATTCATGCAGTACAACAGTGAGTGGGGCGCCATGACGTGGGAAAGGTGCTCCCTCAGGAAGTGGCTGAATGAAGATTTTCTGCGCGAGGCGTTCACGGACGAGGAACGCGGGAGAATCATCCGCGGTCGGATAAGAAACACAAACAACTATCTCTATGAAACGGACGCCGGGCCGGATACGGAAGACAGCGTATTTCTGCTGAGCATGGAGGAGGCGCGCGAGTATTACGCGTGCGACGAGGAGAGGATCGCACATGCGACTCCATTCGCAAAGGCAGGAGCGGAAGCTGCGCCATGGCGCCTGCGCTCGCCTGGTTACAAGGGCGGGTGTTTCAATGCCTTTGTGCGCGGCGACGGAATGATAAACACTTACGGTTGTCTTAATGAACAGCATGGATTCGGCGTGCGCCCGGCCATGTGGATCAGACTCTGAAATGGATATAAATAAAGCGGTACAAAAGAATAAGACGGACGTTGCGCTGGAGATAATGGAGCTCTCGCGCCGCACGTTGCTCTTGCATCTGCGGTTCATGGATGTCGCCCTGTGCAGTCTGGACCTAAAGGAATACCGCGGCAGCTTTGCAGTTGACGGGCAGAGCATCTGGTTTGATCCGGAGCACGTGATACGCGTTTACAGGGACGGCAAAAACATACCGGCGCGCATGTACCTGCACATGGTTTTTCACTGCGTGTTCAGGCACATTCCGGATGAGGCGCCCCTGGACAGAAAGCTTTGGGATTTGGCCTGCGACATTGCGGCGGAGAACGTTATCGACGCCATGAACCTGGGCAGCATATGTCAGGAAACCGGCGCTCTAAGGAGCAGGTGGCTTGATCAGCTCAGGACCCGGGCAGGGATTATTACGGCCGAGAAACTGTACAGATTTTTCCTGAATGAAAAACTTCCTGAAAGTGAAATCGACGAGCTGGAAGGATGCTTCAGAACTGACGATCACAGCAGGTGGTACAGGGATTCCGGCGCGCGTTCAGTAATAAAAACCTACAGCGCGGGGGATTCATATATCGATGAAGAAGACAAAGACGGGGAACTTGCCTTTGGATCCGGAGAAAGCGAAGAAGGCGGCGTAAAAGATAAAAAAGAGAAGTGGCGGGACATCTCTGAAATGATGATGATGGAGCTGGAGAGCTTCGCCAAGAAACAGGGAGACACAGCCGGCGACATGCTCCAGAACCTGAGAGAATCGAATCGTGAGAAGTACGACTACGCTTCGTTTCTCAGGAAGTTTTCGGTCATGGGGGAAGAGATGACCGTAAACGATGAGGACTTCGACTACATCTTCTACACCTACGGCTTGAAGCTGTACGGCAAAATGCCTCTTGTGGAGCCGCTGGAATACAAGGAGTCGAGGCGGATAAAGGACTTCGTCATAGCGATAGATACGTCCGGATCGGTTTCGGGAGAACTTGTTCAGAAATTCATAGATAAGACATATAATATACTTCAGCAGGAGGACAGCTTCTTCCGCAAAGTCAACCTGCACATTGTTCAGTGCGATACTGAGATACACGAGCACGTCAAGGTCACGTCGAAGCTTGAGATGGAACGATATCTAAAGGAGATGGTCCTCAAGGGGTTCGGCGGCACCGACTTCAGACCGGTGTTCGAGTATGTGGACAGGCTGATAAAGGAAGGCGAGTTCACGGACTTCAAAGGACTTATATATTTTACCGACGGGTACGGAACGTATCCGTCAAAACCGCCGGATTACAAGACGGCTTTTGTATTTGTGGATGACGAGTACAACAACTACAATGTGCCCGCGTGGGCGATAAAACTCATACTGCAAAGTCACGAACTGTAACAGGAGAATTCAGATGAACATCAAGGAAGCCAAAAAGCAGATAAAGAACGCCATGAGGGCTTACTTCACAAAGGATGAGCACGGAAACTACATTATCCCCGTTCACAAGCAGAGACCTGTGTTTCTGATGGGGCCTCCGGGAATCGGCAAGACAGCCATCATGGAACAGATTGCGTCTGAAATGGGAGTCGGCCTTCTGACATATTCAATGACTCATCACACGAGGCAGTCGGCCCTGGGACTTCCGTTTATCGAGCACAAAGTCTACCAGGGACAGGAGTTCGACATCTCGGAGTACACCATGAGCGAGATAATCGCATCGGTTTATGAGCTGATGGAGGAGACGGGAATCAGAGAGGGAATACTCTTTCTCGATGAAATAAACTGCGTTTCCGAAACACTGACGCCAATCATGCTTCAGTTCCTGCAGTACAAAGTCTTCGGCCGCCACAGCGTGCCTGAAGGGTGGATCGTTGTCACGGCAGGAAATCCTCCCGAGTACAATCAGTCCGTAAGGGAATTTGATATCGTTACATGGGACCGCCTCAAGCGAATAGACTGCGAGCCGGACTTCGGCGTATGGAAGGAGTACGCAATAGATACAGGCGTTCATCCGTCAGTGATAACGTATCTTGAAATAAGACCTGAAGATTTCTACAGCATAGAATCGACCGTAGACGGGAAGACCTTTGTGACCGCCAGAGGGTGGGACGATCTCTCGCAGATGATCATTCTCTATGAGCACAACGACATCGAAGTCGACGAGAAGCTGGTGAGACAGTATGTACAGGATCCTAAAATAGCGAAGCGTTTCGCTGTCTATTATGATCTGTTCAATAAGTACAAATCGGACTATCAGGTCGAGGCCATTCTCAGGGGAGAGGTCTCAGATGAAATAATGGCGAGAGCAAAGGCAGCAGGCTTTGACGAGCGCGTATCCTTTACAGGCCTGATTCTGGACGCCGCAACGGGAGAGATGAAGCGGGTCATGGATAAAGACGCCATGGTCAAAAACCTGCTTCAGACTCTTAAGACTTTCAGAAAGAGATCCATGGATGAAGACCCTTGCGAAGTGATGGCGCAGCTTATCGCGGACAAAGAGAAGGAGCTCGCCGGAGGAAGAAAAGCCGGGACGCTCTCCCAGGACGAGTGCTCGATAATGATCGATGAAATAGAAGCGCTGACCAGGCAGATGAACCGGATCGCGGGTGTGAAAAACGGGCAGGAAGCCTTTGCGACAGTAAAGAAAGATTTCGACAGTATCGTCGGAGGACTTAAAGAAGACGCGCGTTCTGTACGCGGCGAGCTGTCGAACATGTTCCGGTTTTGCGAGGAGGCTTTCGGCGACGGACAGGAGCTGTTCCTGATAACCAACGGGCTGACGGTCAGCGATCACGGAACAATGTTCCTGTCACGTTACGGGTGTGAAGAGTATTTCAGGCACAACAAGGACCTGATGATCTATGACAAAGAAAAAGAAATAGATAAGATTCTTGAGGATATGGAGTTATCTGAATATTGATAATAGAAGGAGCAGGTGCTAAAATTACGACATGTCAATAGTTTACGATTACTTTGGTGGATTATACATAAATCTGACGAATAAATGTCCCAATGCCTGCGAGTTCTGCATAAGGAATTTTACGGATTCGCTGGGCGACGCGGACAGTCTTGTGCTGAAAGAAGATCCGACTATCGAGGAAGTAAAGAAGGAACTCGAGAGCTGGGATGTGAGCAGATACGACGAGGTCGTTTTCTGCGGCTACGGCGAGCCGACGGAGAGGCTGCCGGAGCTTCTGGATCTGGCGCGCCACATCAAGGCCAAGTACGGCAAGCAGATCAGAATCAACACAAACGGACTGGCGGATCTTATCTGGGGCAGACCGACTGCGCCAGATCTTAAAGGCGTCATCGACGCTGTATCCGTAAGCATGAACGAGGCGGATGCGCAGAAGTACTACGACCTGTGCCATCCTGTCTTTGGACTTAAATCATACGACGCGGTGATCAAATACATCGAGGATGTAAAGAAGTACGTTCCGTATGTCGCGACGTCGGTTGTGACCGGCGCGATTTCGAGGGAATCCGTCGCGGCCTGCCGCGCAAAGGCAGAGGAACTGGGCGTCGTATTCAAGATGAGGTAATAATTAACTCTTATATAAATAAGGAAGTGAAGGTAAAAACGTGGAATGGATGACAACGAAGAATGAACCGGGCAAGACTTACCTTATGCAGGGTAATGAGGCAATTGTCCGGGGAGCGCTGGAAGGCGGAGTGCATTTCGCATCGTCGTATCCGGGCTCACCATCGTCCCAGGTTCTCGGAATGCTGGGACACATCGCTGAAGACCAGGGCTTCCGTGCCGAGTGGTCGACCAATGAGACCACGGCACTGCAGTCGTGCATGGGCGCGTCCTTCGCGAACGGCAGAGCGATCTGCATAGTAAAGCAGAACGGACTGCTGTTCCACAGCGACACGATCCACTGCGGAGCGCTGGGCGGCGTCAAGGGAGGACTGGTAATTGTCAGCTCCGACGATCCGGATTCTCACTCGAGCACCAACGAATTCGATTCAAGACACATGGCGGTTTCGGCCAATATCCCGATGCTGGAACCGGCGAGCGTGCAGGAAACAAAGGACATGATTCCGTATGCTTTTGAGCTGTCTGAAGAACTGGAACAGATGGTGCTCATCAGAGTAACCACCAGAATATGCCACGGCAGAGGCAGCGTAACACTCGGGGAAATTCCTGAGAAGAGACCGTTCACGCCGATCGGCATCTGGGACAGAATGGTAGGCATCAACTGGCTCCACAGCTTCCTGCTCGAAAAACTTGAAAGGGCGCGCGAAGCATTTGAAGTGAGCCCGTTCAACCACTACATGGGCAAGGAAGACGCGGACAAGCTGATCATAACAGGCGGAACCGGCATGAAGTACGTGCAGGAAGCGCTGGAAGAGTTCGGCAAGGAAGACGAAGTAGGCGTACTCAGCCTGGGATGCCTCTGGCCGCTTCCTGAGAAGCTGATCCTCAAGCATCTTTCAAAGGCGTCAAAAGTGCTCGTAGTTGAAGAGGTCGATCCGTTCCTCGAAGAGCACATTTCAGCAATAGCCGGAAAGGCCAAGCTCAGCATAGACATTCAGGGAAGAGCGGATCTGATTCCTCAGATCGGCGAACTGAATCCTGAAGTAGTATTCAAGGCTGTAGGAGAATTCCTCGGAGAAAAGCGCGAGTGCTGCGGCGAAGGTTGCCCGGCAATCGAAGGCGTCAACATTCCTGCCAGAGAGCTTACGTTCTGCGCCGGATGTCCTCACAGAGCGTCCTTCTTCATACTGAAGCAGGCCCTGAGGATGGAAGGCCACAAGGGCGTGGTAATGGGAGACATCGGATGCTACACAATGGCAGGTCAGAGAGCGGGCCAGTACGGCTACCACTTCATGAGCTGCATGGGTTCAGGAATAAGCGCGGCGGAAGGTCTCGGCCAGCTGACCAACTACGGATTCGATCAGCCGGTAGTCAGCCTTTGCGGCGACTCGACATTCTTCCATTCGGTAGTTCCGGGTCTCATAAACGCCAAGATGAACGAAGCGAACATACTCCACATCGTCCTGGACAATTCGGCTACGGCGATGACCGGATTCCAGCCGCACCCGGGCACGGGACAGACGGCCATGGGATACGAAACAGAGAAAGCTTCGATCCAGGCTCTCTGCGAATCACTGGGATGCAGAGTCTGGAAGGCCGACCCGTTCGATGTTGAAGAGACGAAGAATCTCATCTGCGAACTGATACAGATGAAGGGCCTCAAGGTGCTCATTCTGGAGCAGCCTTGCGCGACCCTGGCGGCCAAGACGAGGAAGAAGAAGAAGGTCTGGGTCGACACTGACATATGCAGAGGATCAAACTGCGGATGCGACGGATACTGCAGCAGAGTCTGGGGATGCCCGGGCAACATCTGGGATTTCGAGAAGAACTGCGCTGCAATCGATGAAGTCGTGTGCGTAGGATGCGGAGCATGCGCGAGCATTTGCCCGTCAGGCGCGATCAAAGTGGAAGGAGGCGATGAGTGATGATGACCAACGTAGTTATCTGCGGAATAGGCGGACAGGGAAACATTCTGGCATCAGGCCTCATGGGCTCCGCCCTTGTAGAAATGGGATACAAGGTAGCTGTAGGGGAGACCTACGGCGCTTCCCAGAGAGGCGGCTCGGTAATGAGCCACCTGAGAGTATCCGATGACGTGGAGAGAGGCGTTCTCATCCCTGAGGGAAAGGCCGACGTCGTTGTTGCCTTTGAACCTGTAGAGGCCCTCAGAATCCTCCGCGTATACGGAAATCCGAACACAAAGGTAATATATGACACACGTCCGGCGTACCCGCTGGGAGTTCTCATAGGCGAGGACGAGTATCCTTCAATAGAGGACATAGACGCGGAGATCAACGCGCGCAGCAGCGTAAGCTATCCGCTGCCTGCAACGGAGATGGCGGTCAAGGCCGGAAACGCCAAGGTGGCCAACATACTGATGATGGGAGCCTTGGCGGCACTGGACGAGATGCCGCTTGAACCGGACGACTTCTTCAAGGTTCTGGAACAGAACTTCCACGGAGGAGCTCTGGAACTGAACAAGGAAGTGTTCATGACAGGTTACAGATTCATAAAGGAAGGAGGGGCGAAGTAATGGCTGAAGTAAAGAAACAGAAGTGCAGATTCTCGCACCCTCTTCGCAGGACATTCCACGAGGTGGATGTGCCTGTGAACATGACGTTCAAAGATATCGAAGAGAGCCTCATAGAGGAAGGCTTCATCGAAGAAAAGAAGGGCGGATACCAGTTCATATATGAAGATCACATGTGCAAGCTGGCGGCTCCGCTGTCTGATTACGTTCCTGAAGGAGTGGAATGTATGGAAATCAGAATTCACGGACTCCTGATCGTTCTGACGTAGAAAGGAGGCGCGTGATGTACAGCATATTAGAACTGGAAAGAAAAGTAGTAGACACAGGTATCTGCACAAACTGCGGAGCATGTCAGGGCATGTGCCCTTACTGGAAGTCCTACCAGGGCCGCACCTTCGTAGATTACGACTGCGACAGAACAGAAGGACGCTGCAAGTACTTCTGCCCGAGAATGCCGGCTGATCTCGACGCCCTGCGCGAAAAGCTCTACGGCAAGGACGGATGCGAGTTCATCCCGGAACTTGGACCGTTCAGAGCGCTGTATCTGACGAGGGCGGCTGATCCTGAGATCAGGAAGAACGCTCAGCACGGAGGTACGATGACGGCTCTTGTCGAGTTCGCTCTCGCTGAAGGCTTCATCGACGCCGCTGTTCTCTCAAAGGCTGCTGAAGCGGACGGAACCCTCGATCCTGCGGGCTGTCTCGTGACGGATCCGGCTCAGGTCAGAAACTGCAGCGGATCAAGCTTCCAGATCCCGCCTACGCTGGCGGTTCTCAACGAAGCTCTCGCGGCTGATGAGTACAAGAAGATAGGAGTGGTCGGAACGCCGTGCAAGGCTCTGGCCGTAGCCAAGATGAAGGCAAAGCCTTACGAGGACAACGACAACCACGCGGACAACATCGGTCTGGTGTTCGGACTGTTCTGCGGATGGGGTCTCGACTGGAAGGGCCTGGCGGCTCTCGGAGACGCCGGACACGTGGACATCCTTCCGAGCAAGTTCCACCGCATGGACATGGATGACCGTCAGGTGGATCTGGATGATGTGCTTCCGCTCGTGAGAAACGCCTGCAAATACTGCGACGACATGACTGCTGAATTCGCAGACCTGTCCGTAGGCGGAGCAAGAAGTTCCGAGGGATGGGAAGTGGACAAAGGCTGGAACCAGCTCATAGTCCGCACAGAAAAGGGGCAGCAGCTCGTAGACCTCGCGATTGAGAAGGGCGTCATCGAAACAAGGAGCTTCGGCGACGAAGACGCGGAGACTGCCGCAATGGATAAGCTTATGAGAGCGTCCGCGTCCAAGAGGGAAAAAGCGCTGAAATTGTAGAAAAAAACAAAAAAGCGTTGAACCGCTGACCGCCGGAATTAATGCAAAAACCCCAATATGTGCTGTTTTTTGCAGCTGATCGCTGCAAAAAACGGCACATTTTGTTTCTTCCGGCGGCTATGTGAAAGTAGCGGAAAAAGGTGGAAACACTTGTTTTTTTGGTGTATAATGCTACTAACTATGAGTATGTCTATATATACGAGGAGTTCGGAGGAGTCCGTACATGACGATGATTGAGATAATCGCCATGATTGCGACAGGCGTTCTCTGTGTTCTTTGCGTTATTTGTATTGCGGCTTTATTCAGCAGTAAACGTCAGGCTAAGGAGAACAAGCGAGCGATAAAGGACATCAGGGACAGGCTTGGAACATTTGGCGATTCTATAAATGAAAAGACGGATCAGCTGTTCGAGCGGCTTGATAAGCAGCAGTCTGACGGAATTGATGAGCGCAGGCTGGAGGCTCTCGAGAAAGAAATCAGACAGCTGGCAAAGGTCGAAGAGGAGATCGCAAGCGCGGTCAGTGCCGCTGAGGCGGGAGCAGTCGCAGTCGAGGATGATTTCATCGAGACGGATGATATCGAGGAGCTCGATGATGAGATAGACCTGGACGATCTGTTCAGAGAGCTGAGCGCCATGAGCGCAGCAGAGCCTGAACTTGAGAACGCGGAGGAATATGCGGCAGAACCGGCGCGGGAGCCGCTGCCGCCGATAGCGCAGCCAGAACCTGCGGTGCAGCCGGAGCCGGCGGTGCCACAGCAGGTGATCCCGCAGCAGCAGGAAATCCAGCAGCAGGAAATCCAGCAGCGGCCGGCGGTGCAGCCTCAGCCTATGCAGACGCAGCAGGAGCTGCCTGAAGAGCAGCCGCGCAAGGCGACGAGGTATCATCAGGGATACAACATTGGAAGAAGCGGAAGAAAATACACAGCAGAAGAACTGAATGTGCTGATAAGAGAATAAAACTAGTAACTGAAAAGAAACTAGAGGAGGAACTAACAAATGTATTGCAGTAAGTGCGGAAAAGAAATTGCGGACGGATCGAGATTTTGCAGCTTTTGCGGATCGCCTGTAGCTGAGATGCCAAGTCCTGTTCAGGAACCCGAGGTGCCGGAAGTAACGCCGGAACCGGAAGCTGAGCCTGAACCGGTGAGAAAACCATTCATTGAGGAAATCAATTGGAATGTAAATGAGTATCCGGATACAGACACTATCGAGAAGACGGATGACATAGATTTCGACTGGAGCGCTGATCCTGCCGAGATTAGGGAGAGACTTACAAAGGGATATCCTGAATCGGTAAAGGCGGAGATCAACGAGAAGGCCGACGCTCTTAACGTGGAGGATCTGATTCCTTCAAGACCTGAGCCTGAGGTTTTCGCAGAGCCTGCCGGCGAGGAGATAAGCGCAACTGACAAGATCGATAAGTTCTACACTTTCAGCAGAAAAAACGAAGAGTTCCAGCAGTTACTTAACAGAGAATACGATAAGATCAAGGGCGGAAATCCTATAGAGAAGGAAAAGGAAATCGCTGAGAAGACGGCGCAGGAGAGATTCGAAGCCAGAACGGAAGATCCTTCAATGGAAGCGTTCCTGGACAGAGAAGGAGTCAACAAGCCGTATGAACCTAAGGCGTTCGAATCAGATGTCCTTGAGAGAATAGAGGCTCACGAGAGAGCAATCGAGCAGGCGAGAGCTGAAGAGGAAGCCCGCCGCAGAATGATAGAAGAAGAGAGGGCAAAGGCAGCCGAAGCGATGAGAGCGGCTGAAGAAGCCCGTATCAGAGCCGAAGAGGAAGAAAGAGAGAGAATGGCCCGCCAGGCGAGAGAACTCGCGGAGGCGGAGGTTCGCAGAGCGGAAGAGGCTGCCAGACTCGCAGCCGCGGAAGCCGCCGCAGCCGAAGAAGAGGCTACAAGACTCGAAGCCGAAGCGGCAGCTAAGCTCGCGGCCGAACAGGAAGCCAGAAAAGCTGAAGACGCCAGACTGGCAAAAGAAGCCGTAGAGGAAGCCAGAGCAAAGGCCGAGGAAAGAGAAAGAGCCGAAGCCGCGGCAAGAGCCCAGGCTGAGGAAGAGGCTCGCGTAAGAGCTGAAGAAGAAGCCAGAGCAAAGGCCGAAGAAGAAGCAAGACTCGCGGCCGAAGAGGAAGCGAGAAAGAGAGAGGCCGAGGAAAAGGCAAGACTCGAAGCGGAAGCAGCGCTCAGAGCTCAGCAGCAGGCGGACAAGATCAGAGCTCAGCAGGAGGCCAGACAGGCTGCAACTGAAAAAGAAAAGAGAATCGCTGAGATAGAGAGACGCCGTCAGGAAGAGGAAGAGCTGAGAAACAGCCTCGACAGGAAGCAGGAGAATCTGCGCCTTCAGGCTGAATCAGCAGCAGCTGCCGAGGAGGCGAGAAAAGTTCTCGCGCAGACTGCCAAGATGAGAGAAGAAGAAGCTGCGAAGATAAAGGCAGCCATTGCAGGACTCAAGGGCGAGACGGTCAAGGAAGAACCGGCGGCACCTGCACCGGCACCTGCAGCTCCGGCAAGGCCGGCGGTTGACGAACCTACAATTCAAATCACACCTGACATGTTCAAGACCGTAGAGATAGAGCCAGCTGTTGCTGACAGGGCGACGATCGTTCCAAAGCCGCAGCCGGCACCTGCTCCGGCACCTGCACCTGCTCCGGCACCAGCACCTGCGGTTGAAAAACCTACGATCGTTCCGAAGCCGCAGCCAGCGCCTGCAGCTCCGGCCGCAAGAGAAGTATCAAAAGAAGAAGCAGCCAGAATGGACGCGCACAGAGCGACCCAGGCTGACCTCAGCACAATGGCAAAGGCAAGGGCGCAGTTCCTGGCCGAGTTTGGCATTGATCCGATTTCAGGCAAGGCGCCTGAAGCACCGGCACAGCCTGCGGAACCGGTTCCTGCCACAGTTGAAGAACTGCTGGGAGAAAAGCCGGTAACAGGCAGAGAGACCATGATCGGTCAGGCTGCCGGAATGGTACAGACAAAGACAGTTAACAAGGAAGATGTAATCAGAGGTCTTGAGAATACAAGAAGAATCAGCAAGGAAGAACTTAAAGCAGCGCCTGTTATTCCGGCTGAAGAACTCGAGGCGGAAACCCTGTCATCAATAGATGAAATAGAACACACCAAGACAGTTGAAGAGATGCTTGAAGCACTCTCTGCGCCGGCAGCGGCGACAGAACTTGGCGCGGCTATCTTTGAGGACCACACCGCGGCAGCTGTTGAGGACGTTACTCCCGAAGCTATAGCAGACATCGCCGAACCGAGGATGGAGATGGCAGATTTCGCGGCAGGCGAAGCGACAGAAGTAGTTGAGGAAGAAGTTGCGGAAGCGGCAGCCGAGGTTGCGGAACCTGTAATCGAAGCGGCGGAACCTGTAATCGAAGCGGCACAGCCGGCATTTGAAGTACCGGAACCCGCAATCGAAGTCGCGCAGCCGGTAGTTGAAGGCTTCGTAGCAAAGGAAGAACCGACAGTCATCCCTGACGAAGTAGCTCAGGAAGGACTCAAGCCTGGTCTCAGCAACACCATGGTCATGACAGGCGTAGACGTCGAAAAGGAAGCTGACGACAGCTTCAGTAATTACGGTGAGAAGGAAGCTGAAGAACTGAGACAGATTCAGGCAGAGGCAGCTGAAGCTGCAGAAGAAGTCCCGGCAGCTCCCGCTCCTGCAGAAGAAGCAGCAGAAATAGTTGAAGAAGCAAAAAAAGAAGTAAAAGCAAAACCAAAGAAGAAGGAAAAGGGCGGCGCAGGCAGAACTGTTCTTAAAGTGCTGCTCATCATCCTTATTATCATATTTGTCATCGAGCTGGCAGGAATAGCCATCAAGTGGCTTGCTCCGGACAGCTCAGCCGCGGAAGCGATTGACAATCAGCTGAACAAAATCATTCATCTTATAACCGGAGACGAACCGGATTACAACATTTCGGGTATTGACTACGAAGTATAGCCATAACAAGGAGGTTAAAAGAATTGGAGAATACTAACACCAATACTGGCGGCAAGAAGAAAAAGATAGGAGTAAGAGGCATAATCATTATCGTACTTCTGATTGTGCTGATCTTTGTGCTCCTGATTAACTGGCTGACTGATCTCATGTGGTTCAAGGATCTGACATATCTGTCAGTATTCCTGACCAAACTGTTCACTCAGCTCAAGATAGGAATACCGACGTTCATTGTCATAACGTTCCTGGCATATGTGTATCTCAAATTCATTAAGAAGGGATACGTGAAGAGGATCGAATCTGACGAGATACCGGACAACAAAAGGCTTAACCTCATTACGTGGGGACTCGCCGGCGCCTTCGGCGCGGTAACTACTTATTTCGCGGTTACCAGACTGTGGTTCCAGACACTGCAGTTCACCCACAGTTCCAAGTTCGATATCAAAGATCCGCTGTACAACATAGACATATCTTTCTATGTCTTCAAGCTTAACTTCATAGAGCAGCTCAACCAGATAGTCATACTCCTGATTGTTGCTTTTGCTCTTCTTACATTCGTATATTATTCAGTCCTGCTCTCTGTGAGAACGCCTAGAATCTTCGAGACGGTTGAAGAGAATACTGAGCCGGAGGAAGAGGAAGAGCCTGAAGAAGAGTACGAGTACGACGATACTGAAGACGAGTACGAATACGAAGAAGACAGATACACAGGCGGCGAAGGAGGACGTCCTATCGACGACAATCCGTTCAGCGAAATCAACGACATGTTCGGCAAGTTCAGCAAGCAGTTCATGGGCGGCGGACGCGGCGGACAGCAGCGCGGCGGACAGCAGGGCGGTTTCGGCGGCATGTTTGGCGGCGGCCAGAGAAGGGCTCCGAAGAAGAACACCCAGATCGATAACAGAAACGTCAAGATGATTCTCCACATCGCGGAGAAGCAGCTCATCGTTGTCGGCGTACTGTTCTTCCTGATGATCGGCGTATACTTCCTGCTCAAGCAGTTCGATCTGCTCTTTGGAAACACCATGGGCGGCGCGGTTTACGGCGCTGGATTTACAGACGTAAACATCACTCTCTGGATGTACCGCATACTCATTGGACTGTCAGTCCTGGCGGCCATCGGAGTGGCTTACGGTATCGCGAAGAAGAGATTCAAGCCGGCGGCTCTTATCCCGGCCATCATGATCGCGGTCGGACTTCTGGGAACCGGCGTTGGACTTCTCGTGCAGAACTTCGTCGTATCGCCTGACGAAATCAACAAGGAAAGCAAGTACCTTGAGAGAAACATCGAGTACACTCAGTACGCGTACGGTCTCGACGGCGTAAACATGAAGGCCTTCAAGGCGACGGAAGACCTGACGAGCAACGATATCGCCAAAAATGAAGAGACCATTTCAAACATCAGAATAAACGACTACGCTCCGGCGAAGAAGTTCTACAACCAGACTCAGAGTATCAGACAGTACTACGACTTCAACGACGTTGACGTAGACAGATACACCATCAACGGAGATTACACTCAGACATTCCTCTCTGCAAGAGAGATCAATGAAGAGAAGATCAGCAACACCTGGCTGAACAGACATCTGAAGTACACTCACGGATACGGCGCGACTCTGTCAAGAGTAGACAAGATCACCGCCAGCGGACAGCCTGACATGCTGATTCAGAACATCCCTCCGGAATCAGCCGTAGACGTACAAATCACAGATCCTGAGATCTACTTCGGAGAGAGCACGAACGATTACGTTCTTGTAAACACGGACGAGGACGAGTTCGACTATCCTGACGGAAACAGCAACAAGTACTGCCAGTACAAGGCGGATAACGGAATCAAGATGAATCTGCTCACAAGATTCATGTTCTCCGTAAGAGAGAGATCCCTCAAGATGCTGGTATCCGGAAACATCAACGGCGATTCAAAGATTCTGATCAACAGAAACATCGCAGCCAGAGTGCATGAGATCATGCCTTATCTGGATTACGATGAGGATCCATACATGATTACGGTTGACGGTCACCTCTACTGGATCGTCGATGCTTACACAGCAACAAACAGATATCCGTATTCCGAGCCGTACAGCAAGGAAACAGATGTTGACTATGTAAGAAACTCCATCAAGGTAGTCATCGACTCCTACACAGGCGAGACGAATTACTACATAGTAGACTCGACGGATCCTATAGCCCAGACATTCCAGAAGATCTATCCAAAGCTCTTCAAGGACTTCGACAAGATGCCTGACGGAATCAAGGCTCATATCAGATATCCGGGAACTCTCCTGAACATTCAGGCTGAGATTTACCAGAGATACCACATGAACGACGTCAAGGTATTCTACCAGAATGAGGACCTGTGGCAGATCGCGAGTGAAATCTACGGAATCGACGAGCAGTCCATGACTCCTAACTACTACATCATGAAACTGCCGGGTGAGCAGAGCGCAGAGTTCGTTAACTCAATTCCGTTCACTCCGAAGGACAAGAAGAACCTGATGGGACTTCTCGTAGCGAGAAATGACGGCGAGAATTACGGCAAGCTGGTTCTCTACCAGATGCCTAAGAGCAAGATCGTCTACGGACCAATGCAGGTCGAGGCCCAGATAGACCAGAACACAGAGATCTCGAAGGAATTCTCACTGTGGAATTCATCCGGATCCACATACAGCAGAGGAAACCTCTTCGTAATCCCTATCGAAGATTCCATCCTCTACGTAGAGCCTGTATATCTGGAAGCTACGAACTCCAGTATTCCTGAAGTCAAGAGAGTTATCGTAGTATTCGGAGACGACATCGCTTATGAGGCGACTCTCGCGGAGGCCCTCAACTCCATGTTCGGTGAGGGAAGCGCTCACGAGAGCAAGGGCAGCGAGGAAGCAGGCAAGGACGACCAGGGCGGCGGCTCAGCAGCACCTGCGGAAATGTCCACGAACGAGATGATTCAGGCGGCTCAGGCTGCGTACGACGAAGCTCAGGAAGCACTGACCAACGGTGACTGGGCCGAGTACGGCAAGCACATGGACGAGCTTGAGAAGTATCTGAACAAACTCGCTAAATAAGACGAACAAATTATTATCAGAAAGCAATAGGTAATAGAATAACATATAAGAACATGCTGGAATTTGATTTAGACAGAATGCTCTACACCATACCTGCAGCTAATCACAGCGAAGAAGAAATCCGGGGGGCCTTAGTGGCCCACCCGGAGATTAAATTTATATCTCTTGTAGGTATCGATGTAGGAGGAAATGACACGGATGAAAAGATCCCGGTCGAAGAATTCCTGAAGGACATAGAAGGGTTCCTTAAGAACGGAGTTCAGACAGATGGGTCTTCTGTTGTACTGCCGAAAATAGCGGATCTGAACAACGGAAAGGTTGATATAATCCCTGATAGAACTGTCAACTGGTTCGTGGATTACAACTTCAATTACACTGATCCGGAGACGGGTCTTCCGATCGGAACGCTTCGCATTCCATCCAGCCTAATACACAACGAGTCGGACAGAGTAGGCTCCAGAGTCATACTCCGTGACGCTGTTTTCAATTTCAAAGAGGACCTCATGGAGCTTTTGCGAGAGAATCCATACGTCTTCAAGTACATGGACATCGACAGCGTGGATGATATCGAGAGGCTGGACGTAACGGCCGCCACCGAGCTGGAGTTCTGGGTAAAGACTCCCGATGACGACGCCGACAGAGAGCAGCTTTCGACGGCACAGATGCTTAAAGAGCAGTACTGGAAGAGAACGACCGGTCCTGTAAGAACGGCCCTTGAGGAAGTCCTGCAGGTACTGAACAGATACGGCTTCGAAGTCGAGATGGGCCACAAGGAAGTAGGCGGCGTCAAGGCCAAGTTCGGAAACTCCGGACGCTACGACCACGTAATGGAACAGCTTGAGATCGACTGGAAGTATTCAACAGCTGTTCAGGCCGCGGATAACGAGAACCACATCAAATATGTTGTAAGAGATATATTCAGAAGATACGGACTGGATGTAACCTTCATGGCAAAGCCTATAGAAGGCGTTGCCGGAAGCGGCGAGCATACTCACATGGGCATTGCTGCAGACCTGAAGGACGGAAGGAGAGTCAACCTGCTCTCGCCGGCTCAGGCTGACGCGGATAAACAGTTCCTGAATCCTGTAGGATTCGGAGCGCTCATGGGTATTCTGAAGAACTACGATGTAATCAATCCGTTCGTAAGTTCGACAAACGACGCGTTCAACAGACAGAAGCCGGGATATGAAGCACCTGTCTGCGTGGTCACATCCCTCGGTCACAACTCGCGTCTTCCGTCCCGTAACAGAACAGTTCTGATCGGACTCGTAAGAGAAAACGACAACCCTCTGGCCACAAGGTTCGAGATGAGATCGCCTAACCCGATGAGCAACACTTACCTTGTCCTGGCAGCATCATACATGGCCATGCTGGACGGAATAAAGGAGGCTCTCGAGCACGGCAAGACTCCTGAGGATCTGGAAAAATCCATTTCCAAGGAGTACGGCGATGAGGACTTCTATCTTGAAAAGGACAGAGTCTACAGGAGCGAGCTGAACGTTTTCGACGATTACACTGAGGAAGAGAGAATCAAGTTCTTCGGCGAAGTGCCGAGGACTGTGTGGGAGAACATGTGCGCCTTTGACAAGTACCCTGAGAAACTTGAGATATTCAAGAGGGACGATGTCATGACCGAAATGGCTCTCACATCATACAAGGAAGCGGTGCTCGGACAGTGGGCCATGGAGCTTCAGGGCAGAATCGTTCCGGAGACCATGGAGCTGCTGCGTCACTGCAGAAAGATGCACAAGGATGAGGACTGCGTTGACTACGACAGGCACTACTGGGGCAAGTTCGTACGCCTGCGCAACTACCTCGGCAAGAACACCCTCGAGGACACCTGTCTGCTGACGCACATCGTCGACGCTCTTGAAGCGGGAGATTATGCAAAGGCATCAGAGCTGCAGATCGAAATGCAGGAGAAGGTCGAGGAGATGAGAGATCTTTACGTTAAGTACAGAAAGAATCTTTTTTAATAAACAACCCGGAGGTTACTAATGCTTGACATCAGGAGAATAAGAGAAGACTACGAAGGAGTAAAGAAGGCCGTTGAGTCCAGAGGAAAGGGCGACTTCGGAATCGACAGAGTCAGGGAATACGATCTCAAGAGAAGAGAGATCCTGGCGACAGTCGAGAAGATGAAGAATGAACAGAAGGTCAAGTCCAAGCAGATTCCTGTCATGAAGAAAAACGGTGAGGACACCACCGAGCTCATGGCGGAGATGAAGAAGCTTAGTGATGACATAAAGGAACTGGACAGCCAGGTAAGCGATGCTGAGGCTAATCTCAAGGAGGCTCTCCTTGAAGTGCCGAACACTCCGTACAAGGATGTACAGGAAGGCCTGGACGACAGCGACAACGTGGAACTCAGAAAATGGGGCGAGCCTGCGAAGAAGGATTTCGAGGAAAAGGCCCACTGGGACATCGGCGAGGATCTTGACATTCTCGACTTCGAGAGAGCAGCCAAGATCGCAGGCGCCAGATTCACAGTTTACAAAGGCCTCGGCGCCCGTCTTGAGAGAGCGGTAATAAACTTCATGCTCGATCTTCACACTGAGGAACACGGATACACTGAGATTCTTCCTCCGTTCATGGTCAACAGAATGGCGATGACAGGAACAGGACAGCTCCCTAAATTCGAGGAGGACATGTTCTACATTCCTCAGAAGGACTTCTTCCTGATTCCGACAGCTGAGGTTCCTGTGACGAATCTCTACGATAACGAGATTCTCAGCGCGGACCAGCTGCCTATATACCACACGGCTTACACTCCTTGCTTCAGAGCAGAGGCGGGAAGCGCGGGCCGCGACACCAGAGGTCTGATTCGTCAGCACCAGTTCCAGAAGGTCGAAATGGTTAAGTTCGTAAAGCCTGAGGACTCCTACGCGGAACTCGAGTCACTGACTGATAACGCTGAGGAAGTGCTCAGAAAGCTGGAGATTCCTTTCAGAGTCGTAAGACTTTCGACCGGAGATCTGGGTTTCTCATCAGCGATGACATATGATGTTGAAGTCTGGATGCCTAGCTACGGCAGATATGTTGAGATCTCCTCATGCTCCAACTTTGAGGATTTCCAGGCCAGAAGAGCTAACATCAGATTCAGACCTGATGAAAAGAGCAAACCGGAATTCGTACACACACTGAACGGCAGCGGTCTTGCGGTAGGAAGAACAGTAGCTGCGATTCTCGAGAATTATCAGCAGGCAGACGGTTCAGTCGTGATTCCTGAAGTTCTCAGAGGATACATGGGAACTGACAGGATAACCAGAAAATAGTCAGGAAGGTATTTATGCTGGAGAACATCATACATTACAAAAAAATGTACATAGCGCTGCTGATCGCGCTTGCGTTCGTGGTTGCGGCCGGTCTTGTGTTCAATCAGCTGGTCAAGCCTTATGCTGTCTACGCAGACGGCACAAAGGTAGAAGACCCGTGCATCGTTTCCGCTGACGGCAAGGAACTCTTCATAGTAGAAAACGAGGAAATCGCGAGCAAGGTAATCCGTGATGTCATGGAGAGCTACGTTGCCGAGGACGGCGACCTGGATTCCATCCAGATCGACGAGCAGCTCAAGATAGAGGACAAAACCCTCTTCGTCGGCGTCAAACCTCCGACAGTTCTCACTGAGGAGGAGGCTGTTGCCAAGGTTCTCGAGGACAACGCGTCTGAGAGTCCTAAGATGCACGTCATGACCAAGACGGATGTGGACATAACAGAGAAGGTGGAACCAGAGACTGTCTATGAAAAGACTGACGAACTCTACTCGGGCAACATGGAACTCAAGGCCGAAGGCGCTGAGGGCGAGAAGATCGTAACCAACGAGGTCACTCTCGTGAACGGCGAGGAGACTGATTCCGAACCGGTAGCCGAAAAGGTTACACAGGAGCCGGTAGACAAGGTCATCTATCTTGGCACAAAGTCGAGGCCTGCGGACACCGCATGGCACGATTACAGCGGATCGCCTTTTGGCGAAGCTGACGGCATGGAGATGGTCAACTACGGGATGCAGTTCGTGGGCAATCCGTACAGATACGGCGGAACAAGCCTTACCCACGGAACAGACTGCTCCGGATTCATTTACTCGGTTTACCGCCACTTCGGTTACAGCGTCCCGAGACTTGGATTCTACAAGATGGGCAAGGGCGTATGTCTGGCCGAAGCCAAGCCCGGCGATGTAGTTTACTATCCGGGCCACTACGCGATGTACGCGGGCGACGGCAAGATCGTTCACGCCTACAACTCGCGCCGCGGAATCTGCGTGACCAGCGTTCACGCTCCGGGAAGAATTCTGACCATCAGAAGATTCGTCGAAGAACCTGTGGAATAATATAATGAGCAAGAATAATAAGAAAGCAAAGAAAACCAACGCCATGCGGATCCTCGATCAGCATGGCGTATCCTATATCACACATGACTATGAGTCGACAGGCGCCATTAGCGGGGTGGAAGTAGCGGCGGCGCTGGGGCAGGATCCGGCCCGCACATTCAAGACTCTCGTGGCCGAAGGAGCAGGAAAGGTAAGCAAAGGCAGCGGAAGCGGTGAACGCACTGTGGAGCACTACGTCTTTGTCGTTCCTGTAGCGGCGGAACTGAATCTGAAGAAAGCGGCTGCCGCCGTCGGCGAGAAGAGCATAGCGATGATCAGGCAGAAGGAACTGCTTCCGCTGACAGGTTATGTGCACGGAGGCTGCTCTCCGCTCGGCATGAAGAAACAGTTCAGAACAGTAATCGACGTAAGCGCGGCGGATAAAGAAACCATCATGTTCAGCGCGGGCAAGATTGGTCAGCAGATCGAGACCTCGCCTGAGGAGCTGGCAAAGGCTCTGGATTTTGAGTACGCGGAAATAACAAGTGAGGACATATGACATGAAACTGATAGGAATTGGCGACAACGTCGTCGACAGATATGTAAACAAGAGAATAATGTTTCCCGGCGGAAACGCTGTGAACTTCGCTGTCTACGCCCGCCAGTGCGGGGAAGAATCGGCATACCTGGGGCTCATAGCCGATGAGCCAGAAGGCCGGCTCATCTACGATTCACTCAGGGAAATCGGCGTGGATGTTTCACACTCCACACCTGTTAAGGGTCTGACTACAGAACGGTGCGATGTAACCCTCATAGACGGGGACAGGACGTTCATCGGATGCGAATACGGCGAAGGTGAGTGGAAGCCTTTGCGTCTCGAAGAAGAACACTTCGACTACCTGAAAGAGTTCGATCTGATCCACTGCGGCTGCTATGCCGACATGGCTGACGAGATAAAAAAACTGGGAGAACTGGATCAGGTGAAGACCTATGACTTCTCATCAGAAGACGAATACAGAACGGACGAATACCTGAAGAAAGTATGTCCATATGTAGACATAGCTCTCTTTTCACAGGAGGAAATGACTGATAAGCAGGCAGAGGAGCTGCAGCGAAAGGTTCACGATTTAGGCACCGAGCTCGTTATCGTGACAAACGGAAGCAAAGGCCAGAAGCTTTGGGATGGCAAACGCATCTACAAAGGCACCGTGAAAATGGTTGACGCTGTCGACACCATGGGAGCGGGTGACTCCTTCTTTACAGCTTTTGTTGTTCAAATGATGAGGGAAGGATACAGAAGGGGAAACATCCCGCCTGCAGAGAGCATACAGCGCGCCTTTGAATACGCCGCGGATTTCAGCGCCCAGAACTGCATGAAGGACGGCGCCTTCGGATACGGTGTTCGATACTGAGGAACATTGAGGCCATGAGAAAAAATGTCCTGACGCGCGATGATATAATCGCCAAAGAAATTGAATACGCCATCGAAACAGGCAAATACGCTGAGGGGGACAGAATTCCATCGGAGAGGAATCTGGCGGAGTTTTATGGTGTGCAGAAAGGAACCGTCCGGAGCGCCCTGCGGATACTCAAGGACAAGGGAATAATAGTCTCGGAAGAAAGATCAGGGAACTACGTTGCGCACAGGAGGATCGATTTTGACCTGGACGCGTATAATTCCAGAAAAGTCGTAATCGAGAAAATGGGCATATCCACATCAGTGAAACTTCTCACTTTCGAGAAAATCAATGTTTCAGGAAGAATGTCTGAAGAAACTGGGTGGGAAATTGACACGCCAGTTTTCAGAATTATGAGACTTCGTTATGCTGCCGGCATGCCTATGGCGCTTGAGAGGGCTCACATCAAATGTGAGCTTGCGCCGGGACTCACAGAGGAAGACGTACACAATAAGTCTCTTTACGAGTCTCTCGCGGTGAAATACAACGAGCATGTTGACTGGGCAGAATCAAAAGTTACAGCGGCCTTCGCCAATGGTCTCGAATCAGAACTTCTCAACATCAAGGTCGCAAGGCCGGTCATGCGTTATGAAGGTCTGGTTTACGACAAGGAAGGCAGACTGCTGGAATATTTCGATGATATAATCCTTAAGGAACAGGTACAATTCATCAGCAATGACAGATAAGAAAAACCGCACAGAAAAATACCCATCAGAAATCGTGCAGGAATCGGTCATAAAAGACATTCTCGACGGAGAACTTCTGCCGGGAGAACGCGTCATGAGTGAGCGCATGATGGCGCAGGAGTTTAATGTTTCCCGCATGGCGGTTCAGTACGCCATGAAAATGCTCGAGAAGAAAGGTTACGTCGAAAGACGCAGAGGATCCGGGACTTTCGTCAGAAAGCAGGAAGTCGAGAAGATCAATCTGGGAAGCTTCTATCCCGGTGTCAATCCGGGCATATCCGCAACAGTCAAGGGTTCCGGCGCCAGGACTTCCAACAAGGTCATAACATGCGGGTGCGTAAGCTCGAATTTCTATACTTATAAACTGGGGCTGAAAGAAGGGGAGAAGGCGTTCGTGCTGAACAGAATCAGGTTCCTTAATGAGGAACCATTTGTTCTGGAATATTCTGCGGTGCCTTTCAAATACTTTCCGGACATAGCTGATATTGACTTTGCAGTAGTGTCGCTTTATGACTACATGGAATCCTATGATCTCATGCCTAAGGAGTTCAACGAAAAGCTTCAGCTGCTGGAGGTTAACGCCAGAGAAGCCGGATATCTTGAAATCGGTGAAGGAAGCCCTGTTTATTATACGGAGCTTACAGGTTTTGCAGCGGACGGGAGAATTGTAGAGTACACTGAAAGCTTTACAAGGTGCGACAGAGCAGAAATGAGTTTTACCACACGAGTCTAATTGGTATAGAAAATAATATCAATTGGCTTGTTTTTTATTGCGCAAAAACCTTATAAACTTTAGTTGAATCACACTTTAGAACAAAAATAGGGAGGAAAAATATTATGCGCAACTTTGACGTAGAGAAATACATGAAGGAATCAGAGGCGGCCTATGCCAAGAGAGCTGACATCGAGGCTCTTGCCGACAAGCTGACCGAGAGAGGCTATGACAATATCGTTGTCATCGGAATCGGCGGAACATGGGCTGAATGGCATCCTGTAGTGCATGTGATGAGACACTACACTGACATGCCTATCTATCTTGAGAACGCAGCTGAACTGTGCGTTAGGACAGACAAGAACTTCCTGAACAAGAGGTCACTCGTTGTAACATCATCAGAGTCAGGCAACACCAAGGAAGTGGTTGAAGCCATAAAGATGTGCAAGGACATGGGAATTGAAACATCAGTCCTGACGAAGAACGCTGACTCTGAGCTGGGCAAGCTCTGTGACAATATAGTTGACGGATGCACCGGAGACTGCGAACACTTCTACATCATGTGCTATCTCTTCGGACTGAGACTTCTCTACAACAGAGGCGAATTCCCAAGCTATGAAAAGTTCGCTGATCAGATGAAGAACCTCGGCAAAGATCTCGTTGCCGTAAGAGAGAAGTTTGAAGAACGCGGAGCGCAGATCGCAAGAGATTTCCACAAAGAGCCATACAATATCTTTGTTAGCTCCGGAACGCTCTGGGGCGAAACCTATCTCTTCTCCATGTGCATACTTGAAGAGATGCAGTGGGTCAGAACCAAGTCCGTTACATCGGCAGATTTCTTCCACGGTACGCTGGAGCTTATCGAAAAGGATGTTCCGGTATTCCTCTTCAAGGGTGAAGATGAGTACAGACCGCTTGACGAGAGAGTTGAGAGATTCTGCGAGAAGCTTACGGACAAACTGGTTGTCATCGATACAAAGGATTATGATCTTCCGGGAATTGACGATGAGTTCAGAGTAATATGCTCACCGATGATTCTTACGTCTCTTGTAACAGACAGGCTGGCTGCTCACTACGAACTCAATACGGGACATAGCCTCGAGTTCAGAAGATACTACAGACAGTTCGATTATTAATAGGATAACAAAGTTTTAAGAGGTAGGAATCATGTCAGAACCGATTGTAAAAATTCAGCATGTAGACAAATACTTCGGAGAAAATCATGTAATAAAAGATTTGAATCTGGAGATTGAGGAAGGAGAATTCCTTACCCTGCTCGGACCATCCGGCTGCGGTAAGACGACGATTCTCCGCATGGTCGCAGGCTTTGAAGACGCGACGAACGGAATAATAGAGGTTCAGGGAGAAAGAGTAGAAGACAAGGAAGCGTACGAGAGAGATGTAAACACTGTATTCCAGAGTTACGCGCTCTTCCCGCACATGACAGTATACGACAATATTGCCTACGGACTTGTAGTTAAAAAAGTTCCGAAGGATGAGATCAAGGAACGCGTTAAGGAAATGCTTGAACTGGTCCAGCTGATGGGATTCGAAGGCAGAAAGCCGGACGCCATGTCAGGCGGACAGAAGCAGAGAGTCGCCATCGCCAGAGCGCTTATAAACAATCCTAAGGTTCTGCTTCTTGATGAACCGCTGGGAGCTCTGGACCTTCAGCTTCGTAAGCAGATGCAAATCGAACTTAAGAGACTGCAGCAGAAGCTGAACATCACGTTCGTATATGTAACCCACGATCAGGAAGAAGCCATGACAATGAGCGACCGTATCGCTGTAATGAAGGATGGCATTATCGAACATCTTGCGACGCCGCGTGAAATCTACGCTAAACCGAGAACGAAATTTGTCGCAAGCTTCATTGGAGAATCCAATATTTTCTCCGGGCACGTAACTGAGATTGAAGACGGCATTGCCACGGTGGAGACCAAGTTCGGCAAAGGCAGGATGCCTGCTGAAGACTTCAAAGTGGGTGATGTTGCTCATCTGTGCATCAGGCCTGAGGTGCTGCAGTACAGCAAGGAACCGGTAGATGGTTTCAGCATCAGCGGACAGGTCAAGAACATGATCTTCGTCGGATCAGTGCACAGGACGCTGATCGGTATGGACGAAGAATATGATGCCAGAATCAACCGGGTTAAATATGATACGGCATATAACGAAGGAGACACTCTTTATCTCCATTGGGAGATGGAAGATGTAACAGGCATACACGGCCAGGAGGACGAAATCGATGCGTAGGATGAAGAACGCTCCGGCCGCGGCCACTGCCGGACCGGTATCCATCTGGATGATCATATTCGTCATGGCGCCGATGATATATGTCTTTGTTATCAGTTTCATGACAAGAGATCCGTATGGTGGAATAGAGGCGAAGTTTACTTTTGAAAACTATACAGAGATGCTTCAGCCTTTGTACCTGAAGGTAATACTGAAGTCATTCAAGCTTGCCTTCTACACCACGGTAATATGCCTGCTGGTGGGCTATCCGATGGCGTACTGGATCGCCAGCAAAAAACCGAGCACGGCTGCGAAAATGCTGATGCTCGTCATGATACCTTACTGGACAAGTTCACTGGTAAGGCTGTACAGCGCAAACCTTCTTGCGATGCCGAACGGTTTTCTGAACACGGCGCTGCTCAAGCTGCACATTATAAGCGAGCCGCTGAACCTTCTGTACAGCGACACAATGGTGCTGATGGGACTGCTCATAACGTGTCTGCCGTTTTCGGTGCTTCCTCTCTATTCTTCAATAGAGAAACTCGACAAGTCGCTGATAGAAGCTTCGAAGGATCTGGGAGCGAGACCGGTTCAGACCTTCTTCAAGGTAATCGTTCCTCAGACAATGCCGGGCATAGTAGGATGTATCATTCTGGTATTCATACCGGCGCTTGGAATGTACTATGTACCTGATGTAATGGGCGGAGGCAAGGTAATGCTCATCGGTACGCTGGTCAAGAATCAGTTCCTCGTCACAAAGAACTGGCCGTTCGGCGCGTCGATGGCGATTCTGCTCATATTGATTACTCTGGCTATACTTTGGATCTATACCAGATTCAATAAGCTTGAAGATCTGGAGGTGGTATGATGGAAGCAGTAAATCAGACCACAGGAACCAGACTCAGCAAGAGGCTGAGAAGACAGAGAGCGGGAAGAATATGGGGCAACATCTTCGCGATAGCTGTTTTCACATTCATCTATATTCCGATAGCGATGATGGTCCTGTTCTCATTCAACGATCAGAGGACCAACTATTACTGGAACGGATTCACCTTTGAGTGGTACAAGTACCTGTTTACTGAATCCGATCTGTGGGGCTATCTGGTAGTATCCCTGATCGTAGCGGTAGCGTCGGTAATACTGTCGCTGGCCGTCGGCGTTCTGGGAGCAATGGGCCTTATGAGATTCGAGTTCAAGCTGAAGAAACTCATAAGCAACTCATTGTACATACCGATCGTTATTCCGGAGGTAGTGCTCGGTATTTCACTTCTGATGCTGTTTGAAGTGGCGCACTTCCCGCTGGGATACTGGTCCATGATACTGGCGCATACCACGTTCTGTATTCCGTTCGTCGTAATAATAATGCGAGGACGAATGGCAGGCATGGACATGTCTGTCGAGGAGGCTTCGATGGACCTGGGCGCCAACAGGATAACCACGTTCTTCAAGATCACGCTGCCGATGCTGGTGCCGGGGATTCTGTCGAGCGCGTTCATGTCCTTTACACTTTCAATTGACGACGTTATCATAACGAACTTCGTTACAGGGCCTTACGCCACGACACTTCCGATCAAGATACTGTCCATGGTGAAGGTCGGACTCAAACCGGAAGTCAACGCGATGACTACAGTAATGGTAGTTGTCCTGATTCTGGGGATACTTGCCAACAGTGTTGTTCAGGCCATGCTCAAGAAGCGGGCTTCAGCAAATAAAAAGACATATTTTTAAGCACCATTCGTTATAATCAATTGGAGTTCTGTTTTATTGAAGGAGGAAAAAATGAAGAATCTTAAGAGAATTGCCGCTCTTGCTCTCGCAGCAGTCATGGTATTCGCCTTTACTGCATGCGGCGGCTCAGGCGGTGGCTCAGGTGAAGACAACGGTGAAGTAAACATCTACATGTGGTCAGATTATATTTCACCTAAGGTAGTTGACAAGTTCACTGAAGAGACAGGTATCAAAGTCAACTTCTCTTACATGAGCACATCAGAAGAAGCCGTAGCTAAGATTACAAGCGGCGGCGGCGATGAATACGATCTGGTAATGCCGTGTGATGCCGACATGACCAGCTTGATCGAGGGCGGATATCTGGCAGAGATAAACCTTGATAACATTCCTAATTTCGAACATCTGGGTGACGCATACAAGAACAGAGAATTCGACCCTGAAAACAAGTACGCTATCCCTTATCTGATCAATTATGTATACGTAGTATACAATCCTGAGACTTGCCCGATCGAGATCACCAAGTATGATGATCTTCTCGCACCACAGCTCAAAGGACAGATCGCTTCAGTTACCGGACAGAGAAACCTGTTCCCGATCGCTCTTGTTTCACTGGGATATGACCCTAACAGCCAGGACGAGCAGGAACTGAAGGAAGCATATGAATGGCTTCAGAAGTACGTGCCTAACGTAGCGGGATTCGATTCCGACAGCGCTGAGACAATGCTGATCAACGGCGCGGCTTCAGTTGGATTCCTCTTTGACGGACAGGCTTCCAAGGCCTTCTCACAGATGGGTAATGACGCTCTCGTAGTTGCTGAGCTGACAGATCCTGTACAGCTTGGTGTTGACGAACTGGTAATCCCGGCAGGAGCAAAGAACAAGGAGAACGCTGAGGCATTCCTGAACTTCATCCTCGATCCGGAGAACATGGCAATGAATCTGACAGACATGATGGAGACTGACGGACAGCCTTACTCATGCCCTAACGATGACGCGGTAGCAATGATGCCGTCTGAGTACAAGGATGCGCCTGCAATCAACATTCCTAAGTCAGTAAAGGAAAATTACTTCCTGCAGCTGGATGTTGGCGACGCAGTCAAGATCTATGACAAGTACTGGACAATGCTCATGTCAGAAGAGCAGCAGTAGATCAAAACTGACTGACTAGAATTTCGGATGGATAATCGTTTAAGCAGAAAAACGAAAATATTTTACGGAGTCGCCGGAATCGGCGACTCCGCGCTGTATAGCCTGATGGGCACTTTTGCCCTGTTCTTTTTTACGACCGTAGCCGGAATCGACCCTGCTGTGGCGGGCACCATCGTCGCCATCGGAGCGATCTGGGACGTAGTGAGCGGGTCAGTCGTCGGTTACATTTCGGATAAGGCAAAAACGCACATGGGACGGCGTAAACCGTTCATGCTCGCGGCGTCATTTCCGCTGGCTGTTTTCTGCAGCCTTATTTTCGTCACCTTCGACGCGCCTCAGGGTCTTAGGTACGCTTACTACATCTTCATGTTCATAGCCTTCTGGACAGGATACTCCATTTTCTTCGTGCCATACACCGCATGGGGCGCGGAGCTGACGGACAGCTATGAAGAGAGGACGGAGCTCAGAGGAATCGTCTACATATTTTATTCTGTCGGAGCGGCCTTCGGGACCGTGCTCCCGACGATCATCGTCGACACCCTGATGCAGCATGGTCTTAGCGTGGAAACAGGGTGGATGAGCGTTGGAATATTTGTAGGCGTCATTTCCGCTGCGGCAATTTTCATAACCGGTTGGAAGGTTAATGATACGAATATTTCAGATGCAGAAGACATGGCGGATGTCATTCCGGACGACGCTGAGAACAGCAGTACCGGAAGCCTTCACGCCATAGTTGATATCATCCAAAACTACGGTCAGGTGCTGAAATTCAAACCGGCCAGATTCATTGTTCTGACCAGTGTGTTCTATCTCATCGCCAATTCCATTGTACTGGCAGACAGGATGTACTTCTTTACTTACAACATGGAGCTGTCGGCCAGTGAAATCAGCCTGGTCATGCTGTTTCAGCAGATCATCTCGGTTCTGCTCGTCTTTCCGCTCATCAGAATCAACAGAGTGCTGGACAAGAGGACTCTTTGCATTGGCGGCATAGGCATGTCGGTCGCATGCCTTGCCATCTACGGATTCGTCGGCATATCCAGCATGACGCATCTTCTTATCCTCATGCTTGTATACGGCATCGGAAGTATCTGCTACTGGCAGCTGATTCCATCCATGCTCTATGATGTATGCGATGCGGACAAGCTCGAAAACGGTGCCGACAGGGCCGGTCTGATTATCTCCATACAGGGACTCACTGAGTCGGTCTTTGAGGCTGTCGGCTTTCAGATTCTGGGTATCCTGCTTCACATGACGGGCTTCCAGACAGACGCCGCCCGGCAGAGCGCCGAGACGATGCAGTGCGTGCATGTATGTTTCACATTCTTACCTGCTTTCTTCGCGCTGATAGCGCTTCTCATGATGGTCAAATATCCGATCACCCGCGAGAAGCACACGGAAATCATCAATAAACTTAACAATAAAGAAGAATAACGCCGCCGCGGATGTTATATAATAATACAAAGGCAATAACATCCTGATTGATAAACAGAGGTGGCAATATGAAAAAGATCGTAATAGCGGGAGCGGGCCAGATGGGAAAGGCCGCGGCAAGGCTGATGGATCCGAACAATGTTGAATTTCTTGGCTTTGCGGATAATGATTCAGATAAGTGGACCATGTCAGACGGCAGCATGCCCGAACCGGTAAGACTTTCTGCCGGGGAAATCCCTGTGTTTTCTGTTCAGACGGCCGTTGATCTCGGGCCGGATGAATTTTTGATCAGCGCTCTGGACAAGGAGAGGGCGCGTGCCATAGAGGAACAGCTTAAGCTCTGCAGATTCTACGGTGACGTAGTCAAGCTTCATGATATCTACGCCGATTTCGATATCAGAAGCAGATGTATTCAGGAACTGGCGGGACGAGTGGCCGATGTTCCCGGCGCAGTCGCGGAGCTCGGCGTCTACAAGGGAGACACGGCGTGGCAGATAAACAATCTCTTCCCGGAAAGAACCTTTTATCTTTTTGATACATTCGAGGGCTTCGATGAAGCGGATGTCATGACGGAAAGAGCCTACGCGATGTCACGGGCGGAGGCCGGGGATTTCGCGGACACTTCCGTGGCTGAAGTTCTGGAACGCATGCCTCACCCTGAAGTCTGTCAGGTCAGAAAAGGACATTTTCCTGAGACTGCGGCGGGCCTCGCCCACGTGGATTTTGCCTTCGTAAGCATCGACCCTGATCTATATGAGCCTGCGATGGCAGGGCTTGAATTCTTCTATCCGCGTCTCAACGAGGGCGGAATTCTAATAGTTCACGATTACAACAATACGCAGTACCGGGGCGTTCATCAGGCGGTGAAGGAATATGAACAGAAGCTCATCGCCGATGGCGAAAAGCCTCTGAAGCTGGTGCCTCTTGGCGACCTTCACGGAAGCTGCGTGATTATCAAATAGGAGGCCACTGCATGATTAAGATCGACTGGAATGAAATGTGGCGCAGTACGGAGGATTCCATTGAACGTTCCAACAATCTCGATTTCTGGAATGATTTCGCGCCGCGATTCGGCAGAAAAAACGCGGAGACCGACCCGTATATCGAGTTGTTTTATGAATACATGGAGGCTGATTCAAAGGACACGCTCTTCGACATGGGATGCGGACCGGGTACGCTGGCAATTCCTTTCGCGAAAAAAGGACATGAGATCTTTGCGGCAGACTTCTCGCCTGAGATGCTGAAGCAGCTTATGATCAGAGCGGAAGACGCCGGCGTCGCGGAGCGGATTCATCCGATAGAGCTGAACTGGAACGAAGACTGGAGCCTGCGGGATCTGCCGAAGTGCGACATAGCGTTTTCCTCCCGGTCGTTCATATCAAGAGACCTTACCAGCTCCCTCGAGAAGCTGGAGTCGGTCGCAAAACGCCGAGTATGCATCGGAGCGTGGGACCTGCCGGCCGCCGGATATGACAGGCATCTCGCAAAAGCAATCGGATACGAACGTCCGGGCATCGGCACGCACTACATGATAATGGGAGAGCTCATGGACAGGGATGTATTCCCTGAGATGAAGTACATATACACACCATTCAGACAAAACAAGTACCCAACACGCCAGGCCGCGGAGGAATCACTGCGAGGAGCTTTCAACCACATGACGGCTGAGCAGGAAGAGAAATTCGTGCGGTATCTCGAAGAACATCTGACGCATCATCCCGAAAAGAGCATGTTTCAGGGGAAGGAACTGGATGGATACTGGCAGCTGGACCACAATGACAACAGCTCAATTGCTTTCATAAGTTGGAATAAAAGAAGCGTTTATGAATAAAAGAATGTTGGCGCGCCAACATTCTTTGTTGTATTATTATGTTACCATAACACGCGGAGGCAGTTGAAATGCAGTATCTGGAAAGCATAATAAACAGCAGGCTGCTGAACGAGCTTAAAAAATCCGATTACATGGACGCCTTTGAACAGTTGAAGATCTCAGGGAGACATTACAAGTCCGGAGAAACTGTTTTTTTTGAGGGCGACATTATCGATAAGTTCTGCATAGTTAAGACGGGCAGCGTAAGAAGCGAAAAAACATATCTGAATGGGGAAGTCCACATCGTAGATCTGTTTGATGAAGGATCGGTATTCGGTCTCGCCTTTGCGCTGTCAAAAAGCCGCATAACTGCCCTTGATTTCGTCAGTAATGAGGAATCGGAAATAGTCTTCGTATCGATGCATTCGATAAGAAAGAGCCGGTTCTCAAATGAAATGAACACTGCGCTCACCCACATGATGGCGGACAGCAACATCAAGATGGGACACAAGATTGAAATACTGGCGGAGAGGGGCCTGCGCGAGAGAATGATGGTCTACCTGCACGTTCTGCGGACAAAGTCCGGATCAGATACAGTGACAATCAGGATGAGCAGGGAGCAGCTGGCACAGTATCTCTGCGTGAACAGGTCGGCTCTTTCAAATGAGCTCAGCAAGATGAAGAAAGACGGAATAATAGACTTCAAAGGCTCAAGATTTACGTTGTTGTAAAAACATTATTAAAAAAACAGTAAAATGTTGTTATGACAACATACAAACGCTCTGTAAAGAAGTATGATTTACATGCCTTAAGACGTAGAAACGTTTTGATTATTGACTTATGGACAGCAGCGGGGAAACCCGCTGTTGTTTTATTCTGATATATGTTGTTAAAACAACTTTTTTGGAAGCACAATTAATATATAATGAACTTCAGACAACAGGAGGAAAGATAAATGAAAGAAATCAAGACAGTCGACGCGGTTGGTCACGTTCTGTGCCACGACATTACTCAGATCATAAAGGACGTCAGCAAGGGACCCGTATTCAGGAAGGGACATGTCATTCGCGAGGAAGATATCCCGGTGCTTTTGAGTGTGGGAAAGGATCACATATATGTCTGGGAAAATGATGAGACCATGATGCATGAGAACGACGCAGCCGAGGTGCTGTGTGAAATATGCAAAGGCGAGAACATCAGCAGGGGAGAGGTCAAGGAAGGAAAGATCGAGCTCAGGGCCGAGTGCGACGGACTGTTTAAGATTGATGAGGGAAAGCTGGAGATGGTGAACTCATTCGGTCAGATGATGATCGCGACTCGCCACGGGAACTTTCCTGTGCACAAGGGCGACAAACTGGCCGGAACAAGAATCATCCCCCTTGTCATAGAAAAAGAAAAGATGGAAGCGGTCAGAGAAAAAGCCGGCAGCGAACCGATTCTGAACGTAATGCCGTTTCTTCCTAAGAAAGCCGGCATAGTAACAACAGGCAACGAAGTATTCCTGGGAAGAATTGAAGACACATTCACACCGGTAGTAGTAGACAAACTGAGTGAGTTCGGCGTTGAAATCATCGGCCATAAATACAGCGATGATGAGGCGGCGCACATCGAAGAAGCCGCCAGGGAGCTGATTGAAGCAGGCGCTGACATGATCGTCTGCACGGGCGGCATGAGTGTCGATCCTGACGACAAGACACCGCTGGCAATCAGAAACGTGTGCGGAGGCGTCGTTACATACGGTGCGCCGGTGCTTCCGGGAGCCATGTTTCTGCTGGCGTACTACGGAGATCAGAACATACCGGTAATGGGACTTCCGGGGTGTGTAATGTACGCTAAGAGGACGATATTTGACCTGGTGCTGCCTCGCGTTGTCGCGGGAGAGATACTTTCCAGGGAAGATTTTGAAAGACTGGGCCAGGGCGGACTGTGCCTCGGCTGCGACACATGTACATTCCCGAACTGCGGATTCGGCAAATAGAGATAGGCAAAAGCAACAGAGACAATGTTGGATCAATACGGAAGAGAAATCAATTACATGCGCATATCCATCACCGACAGGTGCAATCTGAGGTGCCGCTACTGCATGCCCGCGGAGGGCATCGAGAAAGTGCCCATGGACCGCATTCTGACGTATGAGGAGATTCTGCGCATATGCAGGAACGCGGTCGGCATGGGAATCAGCAGATTCAAGATAACGGGCGGTGAACCGCTCGTGCGCAGGGGCTGCACAGAACTTATTCGCGAGATGAAGAAGATTCCGGGCGTTGAGCAGATCACGGCGACGACGAACGGTCAGCAGCCGCTGGAGATGATCGCGGAGCTCGCGGACGCCGGAATTGAAGGGCTGAACATCAGCCTGGACTCCCTTCGTGAAGACAGATATGCGTTCATAACAGGAGGCGGGGAACTCAATAAAACCCTCAGGACAATAGATAAAAGCATCAGCTCAGGCATCAGAACCAAGATCAACTGCCTCCTGCAAAAGCAGTTCAACGAAGATGAAATACAGGACTTTGCTGCCTTTGCATTCGAAAAAGGCATCGAAGTCAGATTTATAGAAATAATGCCTGTAGGTTTCGGAAACCCTGAATCCGGCCTCTCAAACGATGAGGTTCTGGAGAAGCTGCAGGAGAGATATCCGGAGCTTGAAAAGGACGAAACGACGCGCGGAAACGGACCGGCTGTTTACTACAGGCTGCCGGAAAAGAGCGGCGCAATCGGCCTGATCAGCGCCATGAATCACAGCTTCTGCGAAAGCTGCAACAGAATCAGGCTGACATCGCAGGGCCTGGTCAAACCGTGCCTGTGTTATGAGGACGGGGTAGACCTTAAAGGGGCCCTTGCTGAGGACTCTGACGAGGCCCTCAGGGCAGCGCTGGAAGAGGCGATCCGCATCAAGCCCGCAGGGCACACATTCCATGACAGAAATACTGTAGAGCCGAAGGCAATGTCCCAGATAGGAGGATAAAGTGGGAAAACTCATAGCGATCTGCACAAGTGAAAAAAAGGGAACACAGAAGCAGCAGGTTGAGACCGCTGTGCTCAGAGAAGACCACGGCATAGAGGGGGACGCACACGCCGGAAACTGGCACAGACAGGTCAGCCTCCTCGGCCTGGAAAAAATAGAGGCGTTCAGAGAGCGCGGAGCTGAGGTGGAGTTCGGAGCATTCGGTGAGAATCTCGTAATTGAAGGTTTCGATTTCAGAAAGCTCCCCGTGGGAACGCGTTTTCGCATAGGCGAAGCGCTTCTTGAGATGACACAGATAGGAAAGGAATGCCACACCCACTGCGCCATATACCACATGGTAGGCGACTGCATCATGCCTCGGGAAGGCGTTTTTGCCAAGGTGCTGAAAGGCGGCGAGATCAAGGTCGGCGATGAAGTCGCTGAGATTAAGCCGGATCCGGGCAGAGCATTCACCGCGGCGTGGATCACCATGTCCGATAAAGGCTCACAGGGGCTGAGAGAAGATGAGAGCGGGCCGCTCATCGGAAAGATACTTACAGAAAACGGCTACGATGTTGTTGAAACAATTCTCATTCCTGATGATGAAGATATACTTAAAAAAGAGCTCATGAGGCTGGCTGACCAGCGGCAGGTCAATCTTGTCATGACGACAGGCGGAACTGGTTTTTCGCCGCGTGACATCACGCCTGAAGCGACAGAAGCAGTCTGTGAGCGGATGACGCCGGGGATATCGGAGGCCATACGCGCCTACTCGATGACTAAAACCCCGCGCGCGATGCTCTCGAGAGCAGTGTCCGGAATCCGCGGAAAGACCCTGATCATCAATCTTCCGGGAAGTCCGAAGGCTGTAAGAGAGAGCCTGGAATTTATCATGTCTTCATTGGAGCACGGTCTTGAGATTCTGAACGGAAGGACCTCTGACTGCGCGCGAAAGTAATCAGGAGGTAGGAATGAAGAAATCATTATTGGCATTGCTCACTTGTCTGGCAATGGCCTTCGCGTTCACGGCATGCGGAAGCAGTGACGAAGAAGCCGCCACAGAAGAGAGCACGGAAGTTATAGTTTTTGCTGCTGCAAGCATGCAGTCATCTCTCGAAGAGCTTGAGGCAAGCTTTGAAGAAGAGAACCCGGGAATCGATGTAATACTCAACTGCGACAGCTCCGGAACGCTGCAGGAACAGATTCAGGAAGGCGCTCCTTGCGACATCTTCTTCAGCGCGGCTCAGAAGAACATGGACGCACTTGAAGAAGAGGGTCTCGTTGTAGAGGGAACTCGTTCCAACGTTCTGAACAACCAGCTGGTAGTCATCACGCAGCCTGACAGCAAGACAGCTGTAACAGGTATTGAGAACCTGGGAGACGCGCAGAGCATCGCTCTGGCTGACGGAAGCGTGCCTGTAGGCAAATACACCCGCAGAGCGCTTATGAATCTGGGAGTTCTTCCTGAAGCAGAGGACCCTGCTGTTTACACGACACAGGAAGTATCCGACGCGCTGGGCGGTGTTGAGATCAGCGAACAGGGCAATGTAAGCAAGGTTCTGGCAGCCGTACAGGAAGGCTCTTCAGAAGTTGGAACCGTTTACCTGTCTGACACCTATGGACAGGAGGATTCCGTAAAGATCCTGGAGACTGTTTCCTATGATGTTGCGGGCGATATCATCTATCCGATTGCGCAGATCGTAAATCAGGACGCTGATGACGCCGAGAACGAGGCTGCGGCAGCAGTACTTGAATATCTGACCAACGACAATGCTAAGTCAGTTTACGAAACGCATCTCTTCGACATAGATGTTGAATAAACACCGGCGCGAAGCAGAAGCGCGCTGATTGATAAAGCAGACAAGGTCCCGGTCAGAACAGCTCTGGCCGGGACTCTGTACTATTCAGAACAAAGGATTATACGTTATGATGGAATTTCTCGAAGGCTTGGACTGGAGTCCGCTGATAATTTCACTTAAGACAGGTGTTGTCGCCACGATAGTCTGTTTCTTTTTAGGATTGTTCGCGGCGAGGAAGGTTATCAAACTGTCGTTCAAGGCAAAAGCCGTAGTAGACGGCATTCTGACCTTGCCGATGGTTTTTCCTCCTACAGTTGCAGGCTTCATTCTGCTCCTCATCTTTTCCAGAAGGAGACCGATAGGAATCTTCCTGGATCAGCAGCTGGACATACAGGTTGTACACACCTGGCTGGGATGCATTCTGGCCGCGTCGGTCATAGCATTCCCGCTCATGTACAGAAACGCGAGGGCGGCCTTTGAGCAGATTGACGCAAATCTGGTTTACGCCGGCAGGACGCTGGGCATGTCGGAGATGAACATCTTCTGGAGAATCGTTGTCCCGACAGCAGGTCCGGGTATCGCGTCAGGAACGATTCTGACATTCGCCAGGGCCATGGGTGAGTACGGAGCAACTTCAATGCTCGCGGGCAATATCCCAGGCAAGACGGGTACCATATCCCAGAGGATTGCCATGGTCATACAGGACGGCGACTTCGCGACGGCAGGTTTCTGGGTCGTAGTGGTTCTTCTGATTTCCTTTGGCATTATCTTTCTGGTAAACTTGGTAACAGGGAGCCGGATGAAGAACATCAAACGCTGGTAAGACATGAGCATTTCTGTAGATATAAGAAAAAAACTCGGGGACTTCTCGCTGGAGATATCCTTTGAGTCAGATTCGAGGCGCATAGGAATCCTGGGTCCGTCGGGATGCGGCAAGAGCATGACGCTCAAGAGCATAGCCGGTATCGAAAAACCTGACAGCGGAAGTATCCGGATCGATGACCGCGTACTTTTCAGTCAGGAGCAGAAGATCAACCTTAAACCTCAGAAGAGGAGGGTCGGCTACATGTTCCAGAACTACGCGCTGTTTCCGACGATGACTGTCGAACAGAACATCGGCGCGGGACTGGGCCTTTCCGATGATGACAGGAGCGCTCGTGTTGCGGACATGGTCAGGCGTTTTAATCTGCAGGGCCTTGAAAAACATCTTCCGGGACAGCTTTCGGGAGGCCAGCAGCAGAGAGTCGCCCTGGCCAGAATCATGGCGTACAGACCGGACATCATTCTTTTGGATGAGCCGTTCTCGGCACTTGATGAGCACCTCAAGGAACGCCTTCAGCATGAGATGATGTCGATGCTGGAGGATTATGAAGGGCAGGTCATACTCGTTTCACACAGCAGGGACGAGATATACAGGTTCAGTGATGAACTCCTCATAATGCAGGATGGACACATGCTGGCAAGAGGAAAAACGACGCAGCTGTTTGACGATCCGAAAACCGTATCTGTAGCCCGCATGACGGGATGCAAGAATTTCTCAGACGCAAAGTGGATTGACGACCATCATATCAAATTGAGTGACTGGGGCATCACGCTCGAGCTTGAACGGGAGATACCGAAAGAAATCAATGCAGTCGGTTACAGGGCACACGCTTTTGAACCGGTTTGGGGAGAGCGGCAGAAAAACTGTCTGCCTTTCAGACTTTCTGGCGTGGACGAGCTGCCTTTTGAGCGGAGATATTATCTGCATCCTGAGAAGGGCGAACTCATATGCTGGTTCATACAGGATAATGAAAGGGCGCAGCTGGATGGAAAACCGGATCCGGATTATCTGAAGCTCAGAGAAAAGTCGATAATGCTTTTGCAAGAATAGAGGTTGTTATGGAATTTACACATTTTGATGAACAGGGCAACGCCCGCATGGTAGACGTTTCGGGCAAAGATATCACACACCGTGTCGCGGTCGCTGAGGGAACAATATCCGTCAGCAGGGAAGTGATGGACGCGATAAAAGGAAACAAGGTAAAGAAGGGCGATGTGCTGACCGTCTCTCAGGTGGCGGGAATCATGGGCACAAAACGCACGCCGGATCTGATTCCGATGTGTCATCCCCTGTCGCTGACAAATGCGGAGCTGACATTTGAGGTCGATGATGAAGCCTGCAAAATCAAGGCAATCTGCCGGGCTGTTACTGACGGAAAAACAGGTGTTGAAATGGAGGCGCTGACAGGTGTTTCCACGGCGCTCCTGACTATCTATGACATGTGCAAGGCGATAGATAAACGGATGGTCATAAGTGAGATTCATCTGGTCAGCAAAGAAGGCGGCAAGAGCGGCCAGTTCAGTTTTTGACAATAATAATACTATAACGTAATCACAGCAACGATTTCAATGACATCCATCAGGGAACTGGATCTGAAGGTTGGCGATGATGCGGTTGCTGTCATCAAGGCTACGGACGTCATGGTCGGAAAATAAGAAACAATGATTGCTTTATGGCAGGCAGGAGATCTGTTTAAGACAGGTCTCCTGTTTTGTTTTTTTGCTGCTTTTGCAGTTGCCGAGAAACCTTTAACACCTTCATATTACTGCGTTTTTGTGATATCATAACTATGTATGCGGACAAAAAGTAACTCAACGATATATACGGAGGTATTCCAGCAATGGATAACAGAATTCTCGCAGTAGAAAACGAAGTCAAGAAAGCAATAATCGGAAAGGACGATGCTATCAGCAAGGTAATGACGGCGATAATAGCAGGCGGTCACATTCTGCTTGAGGACATTCCGGGCGTCGGCAAGACGACCATGGCTCTGGCCTTCAGCAAGGCCATGGGCCTGCACTTCAACAGGGTGCAGTTCACTCCTGACGTTGTTCCGTCGGACATTACAGGATTCACGATGTACGACAAGTCCAGCGGCGAGTTCAAATACACCGCCGGCGCGGTAATCACCAACTTCCTGCTCGCGGACGAGATCAACAGAACATCGAGCAAAACGCAGTCCGCTCTCCTCGAGGTAATGCAGGAAGGCAAGGTCACAGTGGACGGCAAGACATACAAGCTGCCTGAACCGTTCATTGTTGTAGCTACGCAGAATCCGATAGGCACGGCAGGAACGCAGATGCTTCCTGAGTCACAGCTCGACAGATTCATGGTGCAGCTTTCAATCGGATATCCTTCAGCTGAAGACCAGGCCATGATACTCAAGGACAGAAGCCTTCAGGATCCTCTGGGGACAGTGAAGACTGTCGTTACGAGAGACGACATCGTTCAGATGAAGAAACAGGCTAAGATGATGTTCGTGGACGACAAGATCTACGCGTACATCTCATTATTGGCCGAAGCAACCAGAAATCACGAGCTCATCAGACTGGGCCTGAGCCCAAGAGGAGCTCTGGCGCTTTGCGACATGGCAAAGGCAGACGCTTATATAAAGGGTCAGGACTTTGTGGCGCCGGAAAACATAAAGAACGTTTTCAAGGAAGTATGCGCTCACAGACTGGTGCTCCAGCCAAAAGCCCAGCTTACGGGAACAACTAAGGAAACTATACTCGACGAAATAATTGACAGCCTTCAGGCAGACAAATAACACGAACTGATTCAATGAAGATCAACGCCAGAACATTTATCCTAATAGGGCTTCTTCTAGCTAGCGTTGCGCTGTACCTGTTCACAGACGCAGGATACGCAGCGTTTCTTGTGGTGCTCTTCGCGGTGCTGCTCGGAGGAGCGGCCCTTGTAGCGGGATTGACAGGCAATCTGATCTCAGCGAAGCTCGCGTCTCCTCTCCAGGGAGAGAGAGGACAGGACGCAAAGGCAACCCTCACCGTGTCAAATCCGGGGAGGCTGCCGATAATCAAGTTCAGAACCAAGGTGACTGCGGAGAACATGCTCAATGGAGAAAAGGACGAGATAAGACCGGACTTTTCAATGCTGCCGGGCAAGGGGGACGAGGTTGCCTTTGTAATGAAGGACGGACACTGCGGACAGATGAAGCTGACTGTTGAAGACGGGGAAATCACCGATCCGCTCGGCATATTCAGCAGGAAGGTTGTCTTCGACAGAGCCAGCGATACGTCCGCTGTCATATACTATCTGCCTCAGGTGACGGAACTCCTTGTTTCACCTGAGGAAATGGGCACCTACAACATGGAGAGTTACAAGTACTCCCAGACACAGAAGGGAAGCGATCCGTCTGAGATGTTCGACATCAAGGCGTATGGCGAGGGTGACAGCTACAAGGCTATTCACTGGAAACTGTCGAGCAAGCTTGACGAGATAATGATCAGAGAGCACGGGCTTCCGATTGAGAACAGAGTTCTTATCATCATGGACAAGAGACCGGCTTCGGATGTGGATTCCATAGATAGAAAGATTGAATTCGCGGCATCTCTGTCTTATACGCTTCTCAGAAAAGGCGTGTACCATTCAATCGGCTGGTTCGATTATCTCAACGACAGATTCGAGGTAGTCAGGGTGGACAGTGAGGAAACCTTCTGGCTGGCTGTTACAGCGCTCATATCAAGTCCGTTCAGAGACGACGATATCTCCGCGGCTTTGAGATTCGCCGAGTCGGATACAGATAAAGATTACTCTAATTACATATACATTTCAGAGACTTCGGACGGTACAGAAGTACTGATGAACTATGGAAAGACTGATATTTACGGACCGGAAGACTTCGAGTAGAAAGTCCCTGATAATTGAATACGCCAAATATGTAATAACCGGACTAATAATGGGAATCGGCGCTTTTATGGTGGTAAAAAGCCAGTTCGGACTCAATGCCGGCGGCGGCATCGGAAGCGGAAGCTTTTCGGGCGGCATCATAAGATCGTGGAACCAGATCGCCGAGACTCTGGCAGGCAAGGATGGAGTATTCCTTGATCAGCTCGAGGGCGCTTCCCACGGCAGCGGACAGTTTCTTACCGCCGTGCTGGTTTTCTTCGTGATACTTTCCCTGCTTATTGCGTTCAGCCGCAACAGATGGTTCGCGCTTATTTATCCGTTGCTGTTCCTCCCTATGACCATAGGGTTTGGGCTGTCGCCGTCAGTTCTTAGCATGGCGGTGCTGGCGCTCGGCATCGTGATGTTTCTGGCGGTCTGCCCGGGAAGAAAAGAGGATTCGAATAATTGGAAGTGGAGCAGGATGGCTTACGCCCTGGCGGCGTGCGGTCTGGCTCTTGTAATAATCTGCGTGCCGGTTGTCTCGAAGCTTGCTGACAAGCCTGAGGCTGTTCAGAAGATAGACGACAGGGCGAGCAGCAGCGTCGCGGAATCATTCTACGGCGAGAGCCCTCTGGGAGAAGGTGACCTGACGAAGGCCGCCAGAAAGACCGGCAAGGGAACGGCCATGGTTGTGACGATGTCAAAGCCCGAGTCTCTTTATCTGAGGGGCTATGTCGGAGACGTGCTGGACGGACAGCACTGGGAGACGCTGCCGTACTCTTCCTACTATGAAAACAGAAATCTCATCTACTGGATAAACGACGCAGGCCTTAACGGACTGGGACAGGTCGGACAGGCGGCGCGCCTTGTGGATTACGACCGTCATGTCACAGTGGATGTTGATGTGGAAGTAGACAAGGCGAGCAGAAAGTACGCCTACATTCCTTATGAAATAACACAGGACGGCGTGGAGGGAGCAAAGAACTGGAATGACAGTTTCGTAACCGCGACGCGCGGATCCAGACTGAAGGAGTACTCATACTCCACAGGAACAAACGCCGTTGATAAATGGACAAATATAGCCGGCAAAATCTTTACGACAAGAAACAGCGCCGAGATAGCGAAATATCTTGAAACCGAGAGCCACTACAACAAATACGTCTATGATAATTACCTGTACATTTCAGGTGACGACATGGCGGCTCTGGAGAAGTACGTCGGTGATAAGGGTGATCAGAGCAGAGGTCACATAGAATACAATACGGCGATCAAAAAGGTCAAGAACACTCTGATGATGTACGCGACCTATGACAGGCATCCGGGCAAACCTATCGCGAAGAGGTCTGCGGTTAATAACTTCTTCAAGAAGGGGCTGGGTTACGACGTTCACTACGCGACCGCCGCGACCATGATGTTCCGTTACTACGGAATCCCGGCGAGATACGTCGAAGGCTATATCATCACGCCGAGGGAAGCCATGGAGAGCCCTGACGGAGTGATAGAGGTCAAACAGTCAGCTGCCCACGCATGGACGGAGATATACGTCGACGGAGTAGGCTTCGTGCCTATTGAGACATGTCCTGAATACTACGGGAAAATGGAAGAGGCTGACTACAACATAGGAATAAGCAATAAGTCAGTCAAAAACAATTTTGATCAGAACCAGGCGCAGGGACAGCTTCCGGAGGATAATTACAAGGATGCTGACAAGGGCATCGGAAAAACCGCATCCAGAATTCTCATGATAGTTGGAGCGGCCATAGCTCTTGCGATTCTCGCACTGCTGGCCCTGATTATCAGCAGGATAGTCAGAAAGAGACTCGCGCTGCGCAAGCGTAAAAAGTTCTTCAGAGACGGTGAGCCGAGAGAAGCGGTCAGAGACATGTACAGGTACATGGACGAGATCGGGTTCAGATCGGAGGACACAACAACAGAGATCGGAAACAGAGCGTCCTACAGTCTGCATCAGGTTACCGATGAGGACAGAAAAGTAATGCTGGGCGTGCTGGACGGCGCCAAAAAACAGATACGCGCTGACAGGAAAGCTGAAAAGAGGTCTGAGAAGGGCCGCACCGAAAAGAAAGACGGCATGAGTCGCGCGGAGAAAAGAGCCGAGAAGAAACTCGCGAAAAAAGATATTAAAGGGATATTCAAGAAGGGGAAAAAGGCGGACGCCGGGGAGAAGAAAGAATGAAAAAACCGAAGATAAACGTAAAACTGAAAATGCCGGACAAGAAGCCGACGATTAAAAACAGATTTCTGCAGAAGAATCTGCTTTCACTAATCGTAATAGCCGTCCTTGCCATCGGCACGGGGACTGCGTACGGCACCCTGAGTTCACAGGACGCCGACAGGGGGAACGACCCTGTGAACGGCGTCAACCAGGACAGATATCAGGTTCTCATCAGCGGCAAGGGATACAAGCTCAGCAAAAAGCAGGAAAAGGATTACAAGCTTCAAAAGAAGCAGAATGAGGCTAACGTCAACAAGGCGGCTCAGGACAATCCGAACGTTATCAGGAGCTCCAGCGGCTCACGCATATTCAGATCCGGATCATCCAGCTACAGGTACAGCGGCGGCACTTACAAGCCTTCAAAGATTCCAAAGTTGTCAACCGATATACTTAAACGGAAAAAAGAGAAATCAACATGGAAAGCCGGCGATAAACTATCATTCATTGTTACGGCCCTTGCTTACCCGTACGGAACAAAGAATGCCATACCAAGTGACAGCATCAAGGTAACCATCAATGGGAAAGCGGTTTCTTGTGATAATAGTGATGACGGAGACAATTTCTACACCGTTGTGCTTGAAGAGGGAACGAACACAATAAACATATCCGCAACAGACAAGAAGACAAAGAAGACCTCAAAACTCGGCCCATTTGTGATCAACAAAGTATCAGGGAACAATGGCTCCGGCGGGTCGACGGACCCGACTCAAGGTACCGATCCTGCAGCGACGGAAACTGCAGTAACTATTAATCTTGGTATCGAATCACTAACATTACAGTCCAATTTAATGGCTATAACCAGTAGTACTACAGCCAAGGACATTCTCAGCAACACTGATGGAATAAAGATGGATGGTGAAGATATTGAGTACATAGAGTTTGACGCCATTCCAGAGGATGTAGATAAAGAACTGAGAGAAAGATACAAAAAAGAAAAAAGCATAGAGGTAATAGCCGAAGAAGCCTATAATGCGTGGCTAGCCGAGAAGCATGTTAAGGTAAATAACAAGTATAGGCTAGGAAAGAAGTGTCCTTTCGATAGCACTGACTGGACATACGACGAAAACCAGTCTGGAGAAGATCTTAAATCAGGGATTACTCTCACTTTCACACTATAAGAATAGTATCAATAGGCATACTTTAACAGCAAAACGGAGGAAAAACGTGACTACAGAAAGACCGGGAGCTTTTGCAACTACTGACAGGGCTCTTGAAATAGCAAACTACAAGATGGGGAGCCGCATTCTGGACATCGGGTGCGGGGAAGGCGATACGGTCGATTACCTGAACAGAATGGGACTGAAGGCCGAGGGAATAGATATCAACCTGGCCAAGATCGACACGGCCAAAAAGACTTTCCCGGGCATCGCTGTGAAGTTCGGTGACGGCACATTTCTGGACGACTACATGTCCTACACATTTGACGGCATCATGATGGAATGCTCACTGAGCGCCATGCCCCAGCCGGACGAGGCTATGCATGAAGCGTACTGCGTGCTGAAGAAGGGCGGCAGACTCATCATCACAGACTACTATGAGAAGGATCCAGACCCGCAGCAGCTCAAGGCGGTGGCCATTGAAGCGGCCCGTCAGGCGCGCATGCCTCACAACGAGGGGGACTGCGACGGAGGAACGCCGAGCCACTTTACGGATTTCTGCTTTGAGGGAGCTTTCTATAAGGAACCTCTCATCAGAATGATTGAAGAAGAACTGGGTATGCGCGTTCTTTCTTTTGAGGATGCAGGCGTGGATGTCGATTCGGACGGCAAAAAGCGCGATTTGGGATACTTCATTCTCGTAGCCCAGAAGCCGGTAATGTAACCGGAGGATAGAAGATATGGAACTGGGTTTAGATAACTGGACCGCGGAATTTTTAAGTGAAGAGCTGGCAGACAGAGACGACCTGGGCATGATGACATTGCGTCAGGCGATCGATCTGTACGCCAGAGAAAAACTCACGGGTATTCTGGAGAAGACAAATTACGACAGGTGGATCGAGATTCCGCCCACGAAGTCGCTGCCGCAGGGCGCGGATCCTATGCAGGAACTGGGATTCTGCACCGGCAGTCTGAACATGCTGGTCGATGAAACGGATACCGTCCTGCTGCTGATGCCTTTGGAAGAAGGTTCGGCAGGGCATCTGTTCGCTGAAGCGGCGAAACGCATCGGTGCGAAAACAGTAGAGTACGGCGAGCCTTTTGCTGAAAAAGAAACAGGCGGACGTGAGGAGGCGGACAGTATCCTGCAGCTCATCAGAGAGAAAAACGTTACAAGCGTGATCGCCTCACCGACTCACATGGTGGCGCTGGCCAGAGCGGCAGCCCACCAGATGGAAGCGGGCGCGGACGATATCTACCTGAGAAGCATTCTTCTGACCGGCGGATTCGCGCCGAACAAAACGGTCATGATGCTGGAGGAGACCTTTCAGGCAATGATCTTTGAGTTCAGCGACATTCCCGCGGCGGGGATGGGAATTGCGGCCAGTTGCGGCTACGGTCAGGGCAGTCACATCCGAGAGGCGGATCTGTTCATCGAACTCATCAATCCAGTGACGGAGCAGGCGGTCCGGTTTGAATCACCGAAGACGCCGGGGTTCAGTGACTATGGCGAAATCGTCCTCACCACGCTGAACCGGGAGGACGCACCGCTGATCAGATACAGAACAGGTTATTACAGCAGGTGGATCTTTGGCGCGTGCCCGTGCGGCAGCCAGCTGAAGCGCCTGGACAAAATAATACCGGGAGATGAATAAAAGAGAGGTCATAAAATGGCTGACAAGATTTCATACATAGCCAGAAAGTTCATAGAAGAAGACGTGCCTTTTGTAATCGCGAAGGTAATAGCGACAGAAGGCAGCGCGCCGAGAAAGCGTGACGCCGTACTGCTCATGAACTTCGAGGAGAAGACATGGGGTACGGTCGGAGGCGGACTCATTGAGGCCGAGACCGAAAAACGCTGCCGAGAGCAGCTGAAGACGAAGGAAAAACTGCGCACATACGAATTCGTTCTCGATGAGAATGCGACGGGCGAGAACGCCCTGGAGATGGGATGTGGCGGAGACGCGACGATTCAGATCCAGTACGTGGACCCAAAGAATCCGGGCAGCTTCGTGGAGGATTTCAAGACTTCATCGCAGGCGTACATCTTCGGCGGCGGCCATGTAGCGCTGGCTCTCGATCCGGTGCTCAGGCACATAGATTTTGAGACTACGATCATAGATGACAGAGTGGATTACGCGAACGAAGAGCGCTTTCCGGAGTCCAGGACCATCGTATGCGAAGACTTTGATCACTGCTTCGACGAGATCGAACCTGATGAGGACAGCTTCCTCATCATCGTAACCAGAGGCCACAGGGGAGACCTGGCTGTGCTGCGTCAGGCCCTGAGAAAACCTCACGCATACCTTGGCATGATCGGAAGCCGCCACAAGAACAGCATTCTGCGGGAGACTCTCCTGAAGGAGGGCTTTACACTGGAGGAGCTGGACAGCGTATACGCGCCTATAGGCCTTGACATAAAGTCAGAGACACCTGAGGAGATAAGCATAAGCATCGCGGCTGAGATGATTATGGTACGCGCCAATCACAATGAAGCGTCAGCGGCGGCGCGCCATGCGGAAAGCATGAGACAGATTCACGAGTAAAAAGATATATGCGAATTGGCTACAACAGAGACAAAAGTGAAGAATACGATTCGCGGTTCGGAGCCGTGATTCTGGCAGCGGGACTGTCGTCGCGGATGAAGGCATTCAAGCCTTTGCTCCCCGTAGACGGCCGTACGGCTGTCGAGGGTCTCATTGAGACCGCAAAGGCAGCCGGGCTGACGGACATAACCGTCGTTACGGGTCACGAAAGAAATCAGCTCGCGGAAGTTCTTGCGCGCAGCGGCGTGAGCGAGGCCTTCAACGAGAACTACGAGAGCGGCATGTTCTCATCCGTTCAGGCAGGTCTCGCAAAGGCAGGACAATCCGGCAAGGAAGGATATCTTCTGATGCCGGTCGACTGTCCGCTGATCAGCGTAAGCGTTATGCGCGCGGTAATGGACAGGGCAGGATCTGATGCTTTTGCAGTAGCGCTGTTCGAAGGAAAGAAGGGGCATCCGCTGTACATACCTGCCTGCCGCATAGATGAGATTCTCAGCTCGGACGGACAGGGCGGACTTGCCGCGATAACCGACAGATACGCGGACTCCATGGTGCGCGTTGAAACCGGAGAAGAAGGCTGCATTCTGGACATGGATACGCCTGAAGGATACGAGGACATAAAGAAGTTCGTTGCTAAAGGTTTTGCCAGGGAGAAGCTGGAGCTTCTGACCGCGAGGAAACGCATTATCCTGGTGCGACACGGTGAGACAAGACAGCATGAAGAGCCCATGTTCATAGGCCAGTACGACGTGCCTCTGTCTGACGAAGGCCGTGAGCAGGCTGCGAAACTGGGACAGGAGATTACAGGTCTCATGGCCGAGGACGTTGAAGCGGAGCTTCTGGGAATGGACAAGTTCGGCAAGGAACCGATGCCTGCCATTGAGAGAATATACTGCAGCGACCTTGCGAGAGCGAAGGAGACGGCGGACATTATCGCCGATGAGATAAACAGGACATATCCGCAGCTGGCGGAGATGACGGGAGGACCGATCAGAGTCCGCGCCGACGAGGGTCTGAGGGAAATCAGCCTCGGCAGCTGGGATGGGCATCCAATCAGGGAGATAGCCGAGAAGTATCCTGAAGAGTACGAGCGCAGAGGCCGCGATATTTACAGCTTCAAAATTCGCGGAGCGGAGAGCTTTTATGACATGCAGTACAGAGTCCTGGCGGCGTTCAGAAACATATTGAGGAATGACGACGCGAAGGATATAATAATCGTTGCGCACAGCGGAGTCATCCGCGCGCTTGAGAACAACATATCAGGCAAGCGCGTCGACGATCCTTGGAATCCGGTTGAGAAGGGCGGCCTTCACATGCTGGAGCCTTTCCCAGAGAAACAGAGCGAAAAAGTACACGGCGACAAACCGATGAACATGAACGACATGACCATGGAAGCCGTGCTTGAAATGTATGAATAAACTGCGTAAGCAGATAAAAAGGAAGATAAACAAATGACAGAAAACCTCAACAATCAGAATAAGTATTCAGCAAAACTCATCGCCAAGATGGGCATGATGGCAGCCATCGCGTGCGTGCTGGGTCTCTTCAGATTCCCGATCCTGCCGATGGTTTCATTCCTGACCTATGACTTCGCGGATATTCCAATCGTAATTTCCGCATTCGCCTTCGGACCTGTAGCGGGACTGCTCATCACATTTATCGTGAGCTTCATACAGGCGTTCCTGCTCGGCGGCGATCAGATCTACGGATTCATAATGCACGTGATTTCATCGGGCACATTCGTACTGATCGCGTCACTCATCTACAAGAGACACAAGACCAAGAAGACCGCCGTCATCGGCGTGCTGATCGCGACGGTCGTCACAGTAGTGATCATGGGCATAGCCAACTACTTCATCACACCGTACTACTACGGCGGTGAGGGAATGCGCGCGGTCGTTGTCGACCTGATGCCGTTCATTCTGCTGTTCAATCTCATCAAGTGGGTGGCCAATTCAGTATTCACATTCCTGATGTACAAGCGTATTTCGCCGTTCCTGCACAAAGCGTAGGCGGCGCGGCATACTGCAAATGAACAAAATACTGCACATAGCAAGCGAAAAAGAAACAGAAAAGCTGGGCGAGGCCATTGGTCGCGCGGCAGTTCCCGGAATGGTGATCGCTCTGATCGGAGACCTGGGAACAGGCAAGACGACCCTGACCAAGTCCATAGCCAGAGGGCTCGGAGTTACTGAGACAGTCACGAGCCCGACTTTTAATATTATAAGAGAGTACAGAAGCGGACGAATTCCTCTCTTCCATTTTGATGTCTACAGAATCGCGGATCCTGAGGAGATGTATGAACTGGGATATGAGGAGTATTTTTACGGCGACGGAGTATGCGTCGTCGAGTGGGCGGATCTGATCGAAGAGCTTCTTCCTGAAGACGCTGTAATAATCCGCATGAACCGCGGCGCTGCGGAAGAGGAGCGCGAGTACACTATAGAAGGCGGAAACGAGGACACATGTATATTCTAGCGATCGAGACAACGGGAGCTTTCGCGTCGGTGGCGCTGGCCGAGTGCGGCTCAGCTGCTGACGGACAGGCAACGGGCGGAACAGAGGGGCCTAAAATACTGGCTCATGTTGAAGGCCACGACAGATACTCACACCTGCAGAATCTGACACCTCAGATCGGGCAGGTTCTTTCTGATGCGGGCATCACTGTCGACGACCTGTCGGCAATCGCCGTGGCGAACGGCCCGGGATCCTTTACCGGGATTAGGATCGGCGTGTCAACTGCAAGAGCGCTGTCTCAGGTCAAAGGCATTCCGTGCGTTCCCGTATCGAGCCTCGAAGCCCTGGCCATGAGAGCATCTTCGACGGACGATGCAAAAGCAGGAGCGCTCATATGCCCAATCCTTGACGCCCGCAGGAGTCAGGTTTACGGCGGAGGATATGTGTTTGAGAACACGGATTACGGCCCGGCTCTGAAGGAAGTCGTAAAGGCCGGCCCTTACTCGATTGATGAATTCATGGAAGCGGTTAAAGATTTCAGCCGGGTGTTCATGATGGGCGACGGCGTAGATACCTGCGGAGAGAAGATAAAAGAGATCAGGAGCGATGGGGTTGCCTTTGCGCCTGAAGAGATAAGATACCAGAGAGCGGAAGAAGTCGCGATGCTTGGCGCCGCGAAATTCATTGCGGGCGGCGGAGTGATGTTCGAAAGCCTCGAGCCGGAGTACATGCGCATGGCCGAGGCCGAAAGGAAACTCAGGGCGAAGCAGGCCGCTGAAAAGTCCGGGGAGAAGGCCAATGGCTGATGTGATAATAAGACAGGCGCAGCCAGAGGACGCCGGCGACATATATGAAATCGAGCAGATATGCTTTCCTGATCCGTGGAGCCTCGACTCGATCAGCTATGAGCTGGAAGAGAACCCGAGGGCCTTTTATGTAGTGGCCCAGCACAGCGGCAAGGTCGTCGGATACGCGGGCCTTTGGTGGGTTCTTGACGAAGGGCACATCACAAATGTGGCCGTGCGTCCGGGATACAGGAACAGAAAGATAGCAGAAGGAATACTAAGCGTTTTGCTTGAGCATACTATTGAGCAGGGCATTTTGCACCACACTCTGGAGGTGCGCAGGAGCAATGACCCTGCGATAAATCTCTATGAAAAATTCGGATTTGAGACCTGCGGCGTACGCAAAGGATACTACAGATTCGGCGGCGAAGACGCCCTGATCATGTGGAGACACGAACCGGAGAGAGAACCGGAAGAAGATGCGGAAAAGGCCGCGGCGGAGGAGTAAAAAGTGATAGACGGTAAATTCGCTATTCTCGCAATTGAATCAAGCTGTGATGAGACAGCAGCGGCAGTCGTGCTCGAAGGGCGCGACGTTCGTTCGAATGTCATTTCTTCACAGATCGACATACACAAAGCCTACGGCGGAGTAGTGCCGGAGATCGCTTCGCGCCATCATCTGGACAATGTGAACTGGGTTTGCGCCAAGGCCCTCGAAGACGCGGGCGCAACCATGGATGATATCGACGCCATAGGCGTTACCTACGGACCGGGACTTGTTGGGGCTCTGCTCATAGGCCTCGCCACCGCAAAGGCATACGCCCTGGCGACGGGCAAGCCTATTATCGGCGTGCACCACATCCACGGACACATCTGCGCCAACTTCATCGAACATAAGGAGCTGGAGCCTCCGTTTATGGCGCTGGTCATATCGGGAGGACACACCAACATAGTTGAGGTTACAGATTATAACGAGCTTAAGGTTCTCGGAAGCACCCGCGACGACGCCGCCGGGGAGGCCTACGACAAAGTCGCCCGGGTTCTGGGGCTGGGATATCCGGGAGGACCTCTCATCGACAGAATCGCGAAGGAAGGCAATCCGGAAGCCGTCGAATTCAAGCGCGTCTTTCTTGAGAAGGGCAGCATGGATTTCAGCTTCAGCGGGATCAAGACGGGCGTGCTGAACTACGTAAACTCCGAGAAGCAGGCGGGACGCGAGATCGTCACGGCAGACGTGGCTGCGAGCTTCCAGCAGGCGGTCCTGGATGTAGTCGTTGCAAAGACAGTCGAAGCGGCCATATCCCTCGGCAAGGACAAGATAGTCATGGCCGGCGGCGTAGCGGCGAACAGCAGGCTTCGCGCGATGATGGAAGCTGAGTGCAGAAAGCACGGGCTTGAGCTTTATCACCCGTCACCGATACTCTGCACCGACAACGCGGCCATGATAGGCTGCGCGGCATACTACAAATACAAGGCTAAGGGCGCGGATGACCTGACCCTGGACGCCATACCGAACCTGCCGCTGTAAGCGGCGGCGGTTTGCTTTTGCATAAATATGATAGTAATTTCCGCTAACAACCTGACAAAAGAATACGACGGTTCGAATCTGGTGCTGGACAGGGTCAGCTTTGCCGTTAACGGCGGTGAGCGGATCGGAATCATCGGCATCAACGGAGCCGGCAAGACGACTCTGCTGAGAATGCTTGCCGGGCAGCTCCCTCATGACGGGGGAGATTTTTTCGTGTCCTCGGAGCTTAAGATCGGATATCTGGAGCAGGACGGCGGATTCGACTCCCAGCGCACTGTCATCGAGGAGGTCAGAAAGATATTCGAGCACTTCCCTGAGATGGAGAAGGAGATGGAGCAGCTCCTCGCGGCGGCCGGCGAAGAGGGGGAAGGACAGCAGGCCGCGCTGACACGCTACGAACAGATCCGCGACCGCTATGAGCGCATGGGCGGATACATGTACGAGAGCGAGATAAGGGGCATACTCACCAGCATGGCTTTTGACGAGTCCATGTACAACAAGAAGATTTCGACACTGTCCGGAGGAGAGAAGACGAGACTGGCACTCGCCATGCTGCTTCTCGAAAAGCCGGACATCCTGTTCCTGGACGAGCCTACGAACCATCTGGACATCGGTACCCTCAAGTGGCTCGAGCAGTATCTCAAAGGCTACAGGGGAACGATAATGATCGTATCCCACGACAGATACTTTCTCAACGAAACGGTCAACAGGATATTCGAGATAGAGCATGGTCATCTCAGCATATACGAAGGCAATTACGATTTCTACGCAGAAGAGCGGAGAAACAGGCGCGAAGTCGAGATGCGGCATTACGAGAAGCAGCAGAAGGAGATCGAACGCCAGGAGGAGATGATCCGCAGATTCAAGCAGAGGGGCACGGAGAAGCTGGCCAAGAGGGCGGCTTCCAGGGAGAAGCGCCTCAGCGCCATGGATCTCATGGAGCGTCCGGACGCGGGCCATGGCAAACTCAAGCTGAACTTCAGGCAGAATTTCCAGAGCGGCAAAGACGTGCTTCAGGCCGAAGGCTTAAGCAAGAGCTTCGGTTACGGCATGAACAGAGTCGAGCTCTTCAGGAACGTCTCAATAGACGTCAAACGCGGAGAGCGCGTCTGCATTGTCGGGGACAACGGCATCGGCAAGACCACGCTTATAAGGATGCTAATGGGCGATCTCGTGAGCACCACAGGACACATCAGGGCCGGACACAACGTTCAGTTCGGATACTACGATCAGGGGCAGCAGCTTCTGAACGACAGCAATACGGTTATCGGAGAACTGCAGGACGCCTACCACCTCTACTCGGAAGGCGAGCTGCGCAATATCCTCGGAAGGTTCCTGTTCAGAGGCGAGGCGGTCTTTCAGGAGATCGGCGATCTGAGCGGCGGAGAAAGAGCCAGACTGGCTTTGCTTAAGCTCATGATGTCGGGAGCCAACACGCTCATTCTCGACGAACCGACGAACCACCTGGACATAGAGTCAAAGGAAGTCTTCGAGGAAGCGCTGCTGGAGTTCCCGGGCACATGCATAATCGTATCCCATGACAGGTACTTTCTGAACAGAATACCGACGCGGATCATGGAACTGACGTCAGACGGACTTGTGAACTATCTGGGCAAATACGACTACTATGTCGAAAAGAAGCAGCAGATGATCGAATCCGGCAGCAAGTACGTGGCGTCTCTCGCAAAGGCAGCAGGCGGGGCAGCGGATGCATCCGGACCATCCGGACGATCCGAACAGGAAGGCGTACAGCTGTCATCTTCGGAAGAGCGGAAGCTGAAGAAGGAAAAAGAGGCCGAGGAGCGCCGTCTTAACCGTAAGAGAGAAGCTCTTGAAAAAGAGATACAGCGGCTTGAGGAAGAGATAGAGAGCATACACGATGAACTCATGAAACCTGAGGTGATGACGGACCATGAACGGCTCAAATCGCTCAGCGACAGGATGGAGGAAGACAAGACAGCCCTTGACGAGGCTTATGAGCAGTGGCTTGAACTGCAGGAGTGATTTAGGTATAATTAAGGGTGCTTTTGGAGGTGTACGTTAATGTTACTAGATAAAGTAAAACAGCTTGTTGTCGATCAGATTGGCGTGTCTGCTGATGAGCTTGACATGGATACCAATCTGATGAACGATCTGGAAGCGGATTCGCTGGACGCCGTTGAGATAATAATGGCGATGGAGAGCGAGTTCGACATTGAGATACCCGATGAGGACGCTGAGAAGTTCCTCACAATAAGGGATATGGTGGAATACCTGGAGAGAACAATATGAAAAAACAGCAGACTAAAATATCCAACGCTGTAATAAGAAGGCTCCCTCGTTACAGGAGATATCTGAACGAGCTCAGAAAGAAGGGCGTGGACAAGATCTCATCCAACGAGTTCAGCAGCCTGATAGGATATACAGCTTCACAGATCAGACAGGATCTGAACAACTTCGGCGGATTCGGACAGCAGGGCTACGGATACAGCGTCGAGGGACTGTACAATGAGATAAGCGCGATACTCGGACTGGACAGAGAGTACAAGATGGTCGTGGTAGGCGCGGGAAATCTGGGCAAGGCCATAGTAAACCACACCTACTACTACAAGACCGGATTCGTCGTTCAGGGCATATTTGAAGTAAATCCCGAACTGATCGGCACGCAGATCAACGGTGTCGAGGTCATGGATTACGAAGGCATTGTCGAGTTCGTCGAGAACAACAACATAGATATCGGCATCATATGCACCAACAAGGAAGTGGCCCAGGAGGTTGCCGACAAGCTTTGCTTCGCGGGTGTAAGAGGCCTCTGGAACTTCGCTCCGATAGACATCGAGACGCCGTCTCATGTCGCGGTCGAGAACGTCCACATAAGCGAGAGTCTGCACTCGCTGGCCTACCACATGAGCAGAGCTACAGATGATAAAAAATAAGCGGAACAGCGCTTCAGAATGTTTAAAATTAAATGACCGCTTCGATTGAAGCGGTCATAGAATTACGTTCCCGATTTAGAAACTAGCCTTCTTTAGGAGCATCTACAGGGCAAGCCTCTGCGCAAGCACCACAGTCGATGCAGGCATCAGCGTCGATAGCATAGATGTCGCCTTCTGAAATAGCTTCTACCGGACATTCGTCTTTGCAAGCGCCACAGGCGATGCACTCTTCAGAGATTGTATAAGCCATTACATTACCTCCTTATAATAACTGCAATTATCGAATTGATTATAGCATTTGCATAGAAAGAATACAATATGAAAGTTTATTCGTTATCAGGGAGAAGCGGTACCGGAAAGAGTTTTCAGGCCATCAACCTGTGCAAGGAAAAGAACATAGAGGCAATAATCGACGACGGGCTTTTCATATACCGGAACAAGGTTATTTCCGGAATTTCGGCCAAGCGCCAGCGCACCATAATCACCGCTGTCAAGGCGGCCATCTTCTCGGATGACGAGAGGGCGGAGGAGGCCAAGGAGTCCATCGCCCGCATGAAGCCGGAGTCTCTGCTCATCATCGGCACATCAGACGAGATGATCGACAAGATCGTCGCGCGTCTTGAGCTGCCTGAGCCGTCGGAGCGCATATACATTGAGGACATAACGACGGAAGAGGAGAGAGGCATCGCCCGCAAGCAGAGGAAAGAGATGGGCCAGCACGTTATCCCGGCCCCGACCTTCCAGCTAAGGAAGCAGTTCTCAGGATACTTCATGAAGCCGATGAGGATCTTAAAGGAGTTCGGTCCCGGAGGCGATCACTGGAAGGACGCTGCTGAGAAGTCTGTAGTTCGCCCGGCATACAGCTACATGGGCAAGTACCACATCTCCGAAAAGGTGATGTCGGACATCATAGAGTGCATCAGGGCTGATTCGGGAGGCATCAACGCGGTCGATAATGTAATGGTCAAGGAGAACAGGGAGATGCGCAATGAGGGCATCGAGCTTGAAGTGGCCATCGACATGGATTACGGCGACAACCTTCCCGCAAAGGCAGAAGCATTCCAGACGAGGGTCGCTGATGAAATCGAGGGCATGACGGCCTTCAACGTCAACAAGGTGGACCTGCAGGTCCGCGATATTGTGTAAACAAAGCATCGTGAATAGAAACACTATTTAAGGAAGCATCGTATAAGGAAAGCGGCAGGGCAATTTTGAAACGCGAAGACACTGTAGTAATTGTGAATGGAACGGAAACCGATCTGGCCTCACTCGAAGGATTCAAGGCTGAAGACTTCGATCTGGGCCAGATATTTGACTGCGGCCAGTGCTTCAGATGGTTCCGAAACGAAGACGGAATCTGGGAGACGCCCGAGCAGATTGACGATCTGCGCTTCTACTTCGACATGGACCGGGACTACGGCATGATCAAGGAGAAGCTGGCGGACGGTGACCCGGTAATGGCAAAGGCAATCGAGGCCGGAAGCGGCATCCGCATTCTGAACCAGCCCAAGTGGGAGACTCTGGTTACATTCATCATCTCCCAGAACAACAATATTCCGCGGATAAAGAAGTGCATTAATTCTCTGGCCGGCGTTTACGGTCATTTCCCTACGGCTGAGGAACTGGCTTCATCCGACCTGTCGGATATCGCCTGCTGCAGGCTCGGATACAGGGATAAATATCTGATTGAGACAGCAAAGATGGTCAGACGGGCGCCGGAAGAGCTGGAGGAGCTCTACGGAGCGGAGGAGGCCTTTGCAGTAGAGGCTTTAAGAAAGTACCCCGGCGTGGGCCCGAAAGTCGCGAACTGCGTCGCCCTGTTCTGCCTGGGCATAGTGGACAGCTTTCCTGTGGACGTGTGGATGAAGCGGGTCATGAATCAGCTCTACGGCATACCGGAAGGAAACGTCGCTGCCATGCACGAGTACGCGCGCGAGCACTTCGCTCCTTACGGAGGCATCGCTCAGCAGTACCTTTTTTACTACATAACACACATGAAATAGCCCTTTGCGAAGGGCGATGCCGGCCCTGGGACCGGCTTTTTTTCTTTTTTGGATAAAGGTTGAAATAAAGGTGTTGACAAACGTGTGGAATGGGGTTAAATTATACTTGGCACTCAAACAGGGGGAGTGCTAACAAGAGCAAAAGGGAGGGTTAGAGAACCGATATTATGGGGCCTTTGCGGCCTCTGAAAAATAAAAAGGAGATGACAGATATGAGTTATGGAATCAAGCCACTCGGCACTAAAGTAGTTATCAAGGAAGTCGCCAGTGAAGAGACGACTGCCAGCGGAATCGTACTTCCGGGCAGCGCTCAGGAGAAGCCTCAGGTAGCGGAAGTTCTGGCAGTAGGACCTGGAACTGAAGACGTTAAGATGGAGCTTTCAGTAGGCGATAAGGTAATATTCAGCAAATATGCCGGAACAGAAGTAAAGTACAACGGCGACGAAGTAATCATCCTCGACCAGAGAGACATTCTGGCAGTGGTTGAGTAAAAGGAGGTATATGACATATGGCTAAGGAATTACACTACGGAGAAGAAGCCAGAAGAGCGCTGCAGGCAGGCGTTGACAAGCTGGCAGATACAGTAAAAATCACACTGGGACCTAAGGGAAGAAACGTTCTTCTCAGCAAGACTTTCGGATCACCGATGATCACAAACGACGGCGTGACCATCGCCAGAGAGATCGAGCTCGAGGACGCAGTTGAAAATATGGGCGCACAGCTGGTTAAGGAAGTTGCGACCAAGACTAACGATGTTGCCGGCGACGGCACAACCACAGCTACACTGCTTGCGCAGATCATCATCAGAGAAGGATTCAAAAATGTCGCTGCAGGCGCAAATCCAATGGTTCTGAAGAGAGGTATCGCGGGCGCTGTAGACGTAGCGGTAGATGAAATCAAGAGACTTTCACAGGAAGTAAGCACTTCAGATTCAATCGCGAACGTAGCATCAGTTTCAGCAGCTGACGAGGAAATCGGCGGACTCATCGCTGAGGCAATGGACAAGGTCGGCAAGGACGGCGTTATCACAGTTGAGGAATCCAAGTCAATGGGAACTACTCTGGACGTCGTTGAAGGTATGCAGTTCGACAGAGGATACTTCTCACCGTACATGGTAACTGATACTGAGAAGATGGAAGCTGTTTCAGAAAATCCTTACATCCTGATTACTGATAAGAAGATCAACAACATCCAGGAGCTGCTCCCGCTTCTTGAACAGGTAGTTCAGGCAGGCAGAAAGCTCTTCATCATCTGTGATGACCTGGAAGGTGAAGCTCTGGCAACAATCATCGTCAACAAGCTCAAGGGCGTATTCGACTGCGTAGCAGTCAAGGCTCCTGGCTTCGGCGACAGAAGAAAGGCAATGCTCGAGGATATCGCTGTTCTGACAGGCGCAACTGTTATTTCCAGCGATCTGGGATATGAACTCAAGGAAACTACTCTGGACATGCTGGGAACAGCAGCCACAGTCAAGGTCGACAAGGAAAACACTGTCATCGTAGGCGGCGGCGGAGCTCCTGAAGACATCGAAGGACGCATCAGCGCCATCAAGGCACAGATCGAGCAGACTACTTCAGACTTCGACAGAGAAAAGACTCAGGAAAGACTCGCCAAGATGGCGGGCGGCGTTGCGGTCATCAAGGTCGGCGCTGCTACTGAGACTGAACTCAAGGAGAGAAAGCTCAGAATCGAAGACGCTCTCAACGCTACAAAGGCAGCAGTTGAAGAGGGTATCGTTGCCGGCGGCGGCGTAGCTCTCGTAAATGCCATCCCTGCAGTAAGCGCTTACGTCGACGGTCTTGAAGGCGACGCCAAGACAGGCGGCCAGATCATCGTCAGAGCTCTCGAGGAGCCGGTTCGTCAGATTGCTGAGAACGCAGGCTATGAAGGCAGCGTAGTAGTTGCTCAGGTTAAGGAAAGCAAGGAAGGAACAGGCTTCAACGCAGCAACTGAAGAGTATGTAGACATGATCGAGTCAGGAATCGTTGACCCGGCCAAGGTTACAAGATCAGCTCTGCAGAACGCCGCATCAGCATCAGCAATGCTGCTGACTACAGAAGCAGGCGTAACTGACATCAAGGAAGACATGCCTCCAATGCCACCAATGGGCGGCGGCGGAATGGGCGGCATGGGCGGCATGATGTAAGCCCTTCGGCACAAACAGGCCATAACGCATAACGTTTAATCAATAAAAACCCCGGTCCGCGGCTGCGGATCGGGGTTTTGTCATGCGCTGGGGAGTGAAGCGGCGCAAGGTTGCTTTTGCTGTACGTATTCAACCGTTATTATCTGTGTTTGTCAAAAAATCATAAGTTAATTGCGTATTTTTTGGCATATTGCAGACCTTTCCAAGCTGTTTGTCAACAAAAGAAGAATAAACACGAAGTAATTTGGTCAAGTCCTAATTGTGGTGTAAATTGCTCATCCCGCATATTTGCTTATGCTGCATCGAGCAATGCCTGTTGAGTTGATGCAATGTCTTTCAGTTTAGGTAGCACTTCGAGCTTTATCCGGTTGA